>Ga0208373_1003502_pt1 | contig 15321 bp, 10 predicted proteins | sample RifOxyC2_FD_184036 | JGI IMG/M metagenome (GOLD analysis project Ga0208373, IMG submission 184036) | Soil microbial communities from Rifle, Colorado - Rifle Oxygen_injection C2 (SPAdes) | ecosystem: Environmental > Terrestrial > Deep subsurface > Rock core/Sediment | place: Rifle, Colorado...
CGTGCGGACGAGAATCGCTATATCCCCCGCCTGCACCACCCTCTTTCCGATTGTCGCATTTCCCCCCCTTCCGGAAACAATAAGCCTCTCGATCCCGGCGGCGAGCGCCTTGGCGATGCGGGGTCGGGCTATGCCTCGGGAAAGGGGTTTTTCCCCTTCTCCGTCTATAAACCAACACTTCATCCGTGGCTCGCAGGTACCGTTAATCATTAACTTATCCGTAAAATTATCTCTTCCGGAAGATGCATCCCGATACACTATCTCCGGAAAAACGAACGGGGCTTTCCGCCCGGAAAAGAGCGTGTTTACGGCCTTGATCAAAACGGGGTCAGAACGCCAGTTGGCGGTAAGGGTATAGACCGAATCCACCTCCCTTCCCGCCGCGAGATAGGCAAATATATCCGCACCGCGAAAGCTGTAAATGGCCTGTTTGGGATCGCCAATCAGAAAGAGGACGTTTCCCGGCGTGCGAAAGACCTCTGCAAATATCGCGTATTGAACCGGGTCGGTATCCTGAAACTCGTCAATCAGCGCCGCCTTGTACCGCTTGCGGATCGCCGCGGTCAGGTTTTCCCCGCCCTTCCTGAAGAGGGCCTGCCGCAGGCGGAGGAGTAGATCGTCAAAATACTGGACGTTGCGGGCCTGCTTTTTCAGGGGGAGCTCTTGGGCCAGCGTCAGCATCAGCTCCCTCTCGATATAAATCAGACGCCCTTCCAGAATCTCCTGCAATTGCCCGGAAAGCGACAATATTTGTTGACACAGCTCAAAGACGGGATGTTGCGGAGGGGTTGTATCCTTGCGAAGGGAAGAAGCGATGTACGCGGAGGAAAATTTCTTGAAAAAGTCGCCTGGAAAAAGCGGCGGCGCCTCAACGGCAAGAAAAATATCCATTGCCGCAATCAGGGCTGCGACCCTTGCGCCGTAGATATTTTTTTTCAACGCCGGATCGGAAAGCAGGGAGGCCCCCTCCCCGCGAAACGCAGGCCACCTCCCGCGCAGTTCGGCAAGCTTACCTTTCAGCTCGGCGACAATTCGCCTTTGCCTTTCCTGGTCGGGTGGTTCCATTTCCGGGAGTATTCGCTGTCCTGCGGAGATATGGCTGTTTCGGGAAAATCGGAGCAGGCTGCGCGGATCAATCTTCCGATTCAGCGCATAGGCTGCAAATTCCGGGGAGGTTGAGTAGAAATTCCGCCTCCAGAAATCATCGACCACCTCTTCCCTGATCTCCAGGTCATCGGTGATCAGCTCCGTGTCGAAAAGCTCGCCGCTCTCAAACGCATTTTCCTGTAACACCCTCCGGCAAAAGCTGTGGATCGTGTAAATTGCCGATTCGTCAAAATCGGTAAGCGCCCTGGTCAGCCTTTCAATCGCCGTTGCCCGTTCCCCGGCTTCCGGGAATTTTCGGGAAAGTCCGGCAATAAAACCGTCCGCTCCCGCGTCGCCTTTAAATACCCGGAGCGCCTCGCTGATGACCTTGCGGATTCGATCGGTAAGCTCATTGGTTGCCGCGACGGTATAGGTGACAACGAGTATATCTTTTACCAGGAAGCCCGCTTCGATCAGAAGCCGTACATAAAGCCCTGTAATGGCGTATGTTTTTCCTGTTCCCGCGCCTGCCTCGATAAGGTTGGCGCCCGCCAGGGGGGCGTTGAGAGTGTCAAACTCCCCCTGAAAACATGGCTTTTTGTCCCCGGCTCGCTCTTCCATCATTCATGTCTCTTTTTACAGGCAAGAAGCGGCCCGAAAACCATTCGCGCCGTCTCCCGGAACTTGCCGCCCCCCAACGGCGGTTCATCGCCAAAACACCGCTGGTAATAGGGGTCATTCATCTCGCCATAGGCATGTTCGTTGTCCTCCCAGGTTGTCGTGGCCCGCCGCAGGGCCTCCTCTTCGCTTTTTCCTCCGTACACGGCTTCGGCATAGCTGAGAGATGTTTCCGGAAAAAAAGGCAGGGGGAGGCAAAGCCCGCCGGCGTAGAGATTGAGGAGATCCTCAAATATGGCCGCGGCGTTTTCAGGCGGTGAAAAAACCCATCCCCCTTCCCGCCCGAGAAGCAGCGCCGGCGAAGAAAATCCCCTCTCCCCGACAGACATAAGCAGAAGCTCAATCCAGATTCCGAGGTAATCCCTGGCGCGAATTTTGCCGAATCGGTACTTCAAAAGACCGGACTCGGGCAAATATTTAACCCTTCCGGACACGTTCAAGCCTGTAATCGACAGATCAATATCAACAATCCTGCCCCTTCCCCAGTCAGGGATGTTTTTCAAGAATTCCGCAAATACCCCCACCTCGCCGGACAAGGATTCATATTCGCATAAGCCAACGGTTCCGTGGGGAAGTTTCCCCGCAGCCGCCAATACCTGATAAAACTCCCTCAGGTCTCCACCGTTAACGGCATGATCCAGCATCGTTTCCGTCGTCTCGAAGCCTGCCAGCCCGCCAATGCGGAACGGCTCTTTTCCGGGGAGGCTTTCATGGCCGTTTTCGAGGGTAAGCCCAATCCTTTTTTTCAGCAGGTATCGTGACGGGTTGCTGAAAAATGACTGCAAATTTTCAATGCCTACGACCTGCCAGCCCTCCTCCGGCTTGGGAAGCGGGTCAGCAAAAAACACCTTCTTTCCGCGGCGCGCCTCGACAAGTGTCTCTGCCGCCCCCAGGTTTTCCCGGGAATAGCTGAAGAGTTTTGAGTTGTTGGAGAAATACGCGGGATGAAAGGCCTGCAAATGGTGCAATGTGACCAGTTGCTCCCGCACGGTTCCCCCCTCGGCGCTGAAGCCCTCCTCAAGACAGTCGAGCAGCTCTGAAACCACCCCGGAGGGGGGGATAACGCTGTTGTCGTCACTGCTTATCCCGGTATAACTTATGTAAAATATATCGCGGGCAGAGAGCAGCGCCTCCAGAAACAGGTAGCGATCCTCGTCCCTTTGCGAGGGGTCTCCCGGTCGCGGTTTTTTGGCCAGCAGATCGAAATTGACGGGGATAGAGCGCCGGGGATAATCAGCATTGTTCATCCCGAGCAGACAGACAACACGAAAGGGAATGCTCCGCATCGGGAGCAGCGAGCAGAATGTCACCCCTCCCCGCATATATCCGTAAGGACGGATCGTTTTTTCAAGGCATTTCTGCAAAAGGGCCTTTGCCGTCAAAAATTCAACGGCGCCATTGAACCCGGACCTGTTTTCAATAGCTCCGATCTCTTCCACCTGTTTCCGCAAAAGGCGGAGGTCTTCCTCGTCATCCTGTCCGCCGGATGATTCAAAAAGACCAGTGATGATAGATAAGAAGCAATCCGCCCACCCCTTGAGGGACCGTGGCGCGACAAGCGTATCCCGAAGCGAAATGATTGTTTCGACGAAGGCGATTAATCGTCCCAGTATTTCACCGTCAGCGCCCTCAATGTCTCCATAGGGGACAATCCCGGCAAACATCCCCTTCGCTTCACCGGGCAGTGCATACCCCAACAGCATCCGCTCCAGACCCATTTGCCAGGTGTTCCCGCCGGTGGCAGGCAGGCCGGATTTTTCGCGGTCGAGAGCGTCCGTCCCCCAGCGGATTCCGGATTCAACTACCCAGCGGCGCATCAGCTCCACCTCCTTTTCTCCCACCTCAAAACGCCTCCGGAGGGGATCAAAATCGAGCAGGGCCATAACATCCGCGAGGACAAAGCGGCTTGTCAGAAGCTCCAAAACGGCAAGCATCGCCTGAACAAAGGGGTTTCCCCGCGTCAGTCCGCGATCAGCAATACTGAAGGGAATCGTCTTGCCTCCCAGAACAGCCTCAATAAACGCCCCGTATTCTTCTATCCGGGGCGCAATGACAACGACATCCTTCGGCAAAAGCCCCGGCTGCCGGGCAAACATGGCGAGGAGCTGGTCGTAAAGAATCTCTATTTCCCGAAGGGGACTATGGCAGACGTGGATCTGTATTGAGCTGTCGTCAGACGGGATAGTCGCAACCGGGGCATCGGCGCTCCGATCGCGCAGATTCAGGATGTCCGACTGAACGATCTCGAGCAGCGTATTTTCTCCGGGATCAGAAAATTGCTCAGTTATATCACTCGAAACCTGGAGAAGCTGTGAGTAAAAATCCCGCCCGCAACGACCGAAAGAGGCGAGCAGCCTGTTGCCCCGCTGCAGGTAGAGATCATCGCTGCTCACTGTCTTCCAGGAAGTTTTCTCCCGCACCCGCTCTACCATCAACCCCATCTCTCGCTCCGAACGTATATCAGTCCAGAACTCCCGGCTGGGGTTCAAAAAGAATCCGTTTATCTGAGTTACCCGGGAGAGCAGTTTAAACATGTCCAGATAGAGGGGGGGGATATTGGAGATGCCGAATATGGAGATCCTTTCGGGAAGAAGGGAGCGCGCCGCCTCCTGGCTTAGCTGGCTGGCAATGGTTGCGCGCAGAGAGCCGACATGCTCCTCCCCGCAGGAGGCACGGATTTTTCGCCACAGATCTGCCTGCCACCGCTCTTCGCCTTTTCCGCTGTCGCCCTTTTCCCAGGCGGCAATTGTCTCCGGGCGATAGACCAGATAACGGTCGTAAACACCAGCCAGCATTGAAGATAGCTGGTATGCCTTCAAACCGGCAGAATCTTCGGAAAGGTAGTTGCTGATTTCCAGATAGAGGGAATCACCCTGGCAAGCGGGAAGAACCTCCATAATACGCCAGGTCAGGATATCGGGCTCATAGGCGTCGCCAATGGAGATTCCGGTCAGGTTAGCGCCGATCTCGTAGAGAAAAGAGCGGGGAAACGGAAACCGGACATTCGCGCAGATGCCGTTTTCCTCCGCCAGACGCATCGAAACAAAGCGCTGCATCCCTCTATTCTGAACAACGATGATCTCGCTTTGCAGCGGATTGGAGAGGGGCTCACGCACGACGTCCGCGAGCGTTTTCGCAAGGCTTTCAAGCCTGTTTCCCCAGAATATGTTGAAACCGCCCATGAATGTCCGCCCGAATGCAAAAAGCATGAACAATTATAATGAAGCGGCAGCGCGACGGCTTAAAACTTGTCCTTGATCAGCATCGTCGTCGGATCGAGAAGTGCCGATTCACCCACCGATCCACTACCCCTCAGGACCTTTATGTGAACATCGGCATGTTCATGCCGGAGCTCAAGGATGATTTCAAACAACCCGGCAAACGGGGCAAAGGAAAGGGGAAAGATATCCGTTCGCATTTCTTCATGGCGGTGGGTCTGAACAGTGAACCATGCCTGCATCCCGCGTTTTTCCGCCAGTTTCTTGAGTTCTTTAATGTCCGAAATTCTTGAATCTTCGAAGTTCAGACCGTCTATGATCATGATCGAAGGAGAAAATATTCCCTGCTCGGAGAGGTCGTTCAGCCGTTCCTCCAGTTTGGGGGCGCTGAACCCATCGACGCGGAAGGTCATGATAAAACGATTGGGCAACAGAGATACTAAAAAAGCGGCTTTATTGACCCTTTCGTCACCGGCGGCAAGGAGACGAAAAAGCTCATTATACCAAATATTTACCTTGTCAACTGGGTCGTTGAGGCTTATATGGAGAACCTTTTTTTCATTGAGCAGCCCGCTTAAGGCCAGTTGCACCAGAAAGGCTGTTTTGCCTACCCCGGCGCGGGCAAGAACCGCACCAAAACCACCTTTGGGAAGGATTTCTTCTGACTCAAAACCGAGTTGCCGCATGGTGTTGCGAAGGATCATTTCCTGTTTAATCATGGCGTGACTCCTGTCTTTGAATTCAAAAATCCGTTAACATTATTTCTTTATCCACATCCCCTGACTTCATGCCTCGCTTTTTTTCTTCTGAGCGTAGTCTTCGGCAAGCTTTTCCGCGACCGACTGTGGAACCTGCCGATATATCGAGAATTCCATCGTAAACTGCGCCTTCCCCTGGGTGGCAGACCGTAATACAGTAGAAAATCCAAACATCTCGGAAAGCGGTACCTGAGCCTCGATTACCGTCATCACCCCCTCATCCTGCGCACCGACTATCATCCCGCGCCTCTGATTGAGCAGACCCATAACGGCGCCCTGAAACTCGGTGGGGGACTCGACGACCACCTTCATGATCGGTTCCTGAATGACCGCTTTTGCCCTGGCATAGCCCTCGCGGAAGGCGCCGCGGGCGGCCGCCTGAAAGGCCATTTCCGAGGAGTCAACCGCATGGTAAGCCCCATCGTTTATGACGACCCTGACCCCGGTTACAGGAAACTCCATCTTCGGCCCTTTGGCCGTCGATTGCAGAAAACCCTTTTCGCAGGCAGGGATAAAATTCGTCGGGATCAATCCGCCCTTGATCTGATTATCAAAAATGAAATCCTCGTCGCCCTCGGTTATCGGCTCCAAGTATCCGGCAACTCGCCCGTACTGGCCGGAACCGCCGGTCTGCTTCTTGTGCGTGTAATTGAATTCGCCCCGCTGGGTTATCGTCTCGCGATACGCGACACGCGGCTTGCTTGTCTCCACTTCCGCATTGTACTCCCTTTTCATCCGCTCGACGTATATTTCCAGATGAAGCTCGCCCATCCCCTCAATGATCGTTTCCAGCGTTTCGTCGTCCACATGGGCGTGAAACGTCGGGTCTTCCTTTGTAAAGCGGTTGAGCGCCTTCGACATGTTTATCTGGGATTTGTTGTCCTTGGGAACAATGGCAAGCGAGATAACCGGTTTAGGGACAAACATCGAGGTCATTGTCAGGTTGAGCCCAGGAGCAACAAACGTATCTCCGGAGGAACACTCGATTCCAAAAAGCGCCCCGATAACTCCGGCCGATACTGATTCCATATCTTCCATCTGATCGGCATGCATCCGTACAACGCGCCCCACCTTTGTCTTTTTGCCGGTGCGGGTATTGACGATTGTGGCGCCCTTTTCCAGGATGCCCTGATAAACACGGATATAGGTAAGCTGCCCGTAATGTCCCTCTTCGAGTTTGAACGCCAGGGCAACAATCGGCTTTGTGGGATCAGAGGCAAGGATAACCGGCGCCTCATCGTTATTCAGATCAAGGGCGGTGTTCTCTACCTCGTCAGGAGAGGGCAGATAGTGGAGAACCGCGTCGAGCAGCGGCTGCACGGCCTTGTTTTTGTAGGCGGAACCCATGAAAACCGGGGTCATTTTTCTTGTCAGGGCGCCCTTGCGGACGGCTTTGGCAATCATTTCCTCGGGAATCTCTGCTTCCTCGAGAATCGCCTCGGTAAGCTCGTCCGAGAAAAGGGAAGCGGCATCAATCAGTTCCTCACGTTTCTTTCTGGCAGCCTCCAGAAGCTCGGGCGGAATCTCCTCGATTCGGATAAACTCTCCGTTTGCTCCGTCAAAATAAAACGCCTTCATGGACAGCAAATCGACAACCCCCTGGAAATCCGCTTCCAGGCCAATCGGTATCTGCATTGCCACCGCATTATGGCCCAGCTTGGAACGAAGCTGGGAAACGACCCGGTCCGGATTGGCGCCGCTGCGGTCGCATTTGTTGATGAAGGCTATACACGGGACATTGTACCTCTTCATCTGCATGTCAACGGTAATGGACTGGGACTGAACGCCGCCAACCGAGCAGAGCACCAGCACGGCCCCGTCCAGGACACGCAGCGATCGTTCCACTTCAATGGTGAAATCCACGTGACCGGGGGTGTCGATGATGTTTATCTCGTAATCCTGCCACTGACAGAAGGTAGCCGCCGAGGCGATGGTAATGCCCCGTTCCTTCTCCAGCTCCATGGAGTCCATCGTGGCGCCGACACCGTCCTTGCCCTTGACGTCGTGAATGGCGTGGATTCTCTTGGTGTAAAAAAGGATCCGCTCCGTCAGGGTGGTTTTTCCCGAATCAATATGCGCGCTGATCCCGATGTTTCTTACTTTTTCTATTATGGTACTCATAACACTTCCTTGTTTTTAGTTCGGTTCGTAAACCGTTTGCCATGTTTTAAATTATCGTTACTTTCTGAAAGAATTGCAAGGTTTGGAGATATCACGTTTTGTCGTGGATAATCTCCCGCAGGGCCTCGCACAACAGTGTCACATTCTCCCTGCGGCTGGAGAATCCCATAAGGCCAACCCGCCATATCTTGCCTTTAAGAGGCCCAAAACCGCCGGCAATATCAATATTATAGGCAGTGCGAAGCTTCGTCCGGACAGCGGCATCGTCAACCCCCTCGGGAACAAGAATCGTGGTCAACGAGGGAAGGCGGTTTTCTTTTTTGACAAGACACCTCACTCCGAGATTGTCCATCTTTTCAAAGAGATATTCGGCGATTTTCCGGTGACGCGCCCAGCGATGCTCCAGCCCTTCTTCAAGCACAAGCCGCAAACCTTCGCGAAATCCGTAGTGGAGGGTTGTAGAAGGCGTGTGGTGATAAACCCGCTCCTTGCTCCAGTATTTTTCGATCATGGTTAAATCGAGGTACCAGTTCGGCACAGGGGTTTTACGGCCATGCAGAACAGCGGCAGCCCTGTTGCTCACCGTAAACGGGGAAAGGCCGGGAGGACAACCGAGACACTTCTGGGAAGCGCTGAAGGCGATATCGATCCCCCAATCGTCAATGTACAGGGGAACCCCGCTCAGGGATGTTACGCAATCGACAAGAAAAAGCGCCCCGTACCTGTGGACTATTTCGCCGATCCCCTCGAGCGGCTGAAGGGCGCCCGTCGAGGTTTCCGCGTGGATCAAAGCGAATATTTTGGCATTGCCGTTTTCCTTGAGCGCGGTCTCTATCTCTTCCGGCGTAAATACCTCGCCCCACGGTTTTTCGATCCGTTTTACAGCGGCGCCATACAGCCTTGCCATCTCGCACATCCGGTCGCTGAAATAGCCGTTGCAGCCGATCACAACCGTATCGCCCGGCTCCACAAAATTGCAGAACGCGGTTTCCATGCCGGCGCTTCCCGTTCCCGTCATCGGCAGGGTCAGGGTATTTTCGGTCTGAAAGACCTCCCTGAGCAGTTTCTGTTCCTCGTCCATCAATGCCAGCCAGGCCGGATCAAGATAGCCGACAAGGGGGGCGCCCATCGTTCGCAACACGCGGGGATGAACGGCACTGGGACCTGGGCCAAGGAGTAAACGATGCGGGACGTTCAAGTCGCTGACAGCAAATTCCATAATAATCCTCATAAAATAGTTAGTTAAACAAAACGCCGCGGCAAGTCTCTTGTCGCGGCATGAAACATCTTACGAACGGCGTGGAACTACAATTTATGGACTTATATGTCAAGTAAAATTAGCTTATTTATGGCTCTTGCGCAGCTTTGCGAACGGGACAGCAGGGTCGTTTTGGCTTTGTAGCAGACTGTTAATGTTCTTTATTTTTTTCAACGCAATATCCCGTCGGATGTCGTTGCGCATAAGCAGCGAGCTGTTGTTGAACTTGTAATCTTTCTCTGTTCGAAAGCGGCTGATAGCCGCGGCCGTAGGGCCAGCCATAGCCCCACCGATACCAGGTGGGGAAGCCTGGGTGCCCGCCCGCGCGCGCGCCGAGATACATGGTTTCCGCCAGTCGCTGGTCGTTGGTCCGCGCCAGCACGCAGTCGCGCAGGGTCGCGTCCGCTTGTTTACGTTCGTCGGCGCTCCCGCCCTGCCAGTAGGCGAAGTCATGGTTCTGGCAGCAGTCGCACCACTTGTCCCGGTCCTTGAAGGTGCCGTCAGGGAAAAGACTGCAACCGTCACTGGTAAAGGGGACTAGTTCCGCAATGTGAGGAGGGCGGTGAGCGGCGCACGATGACAATGTAAGGACTGTCAGCAGTGCGTACAATACCGAGAGAAGAGACCGGCGAGGAAGGGGCGAGATCGAGAACATGGCTTGTTCCTTCCAAAGGCACGAGGTTATGCTTAACGAATCACAATCATTCAAGTAAAGCAAAGTTGCGCTTTCGAATGCAAGACAGCCTCTGATGAGTTGGACCGTCAGAAGGAGCGCTGCCAGCGCAGGCCGATGAACTTGGGTCCGATAACCGGCGCCACAAAGGTCGCGTTTTTGGGCGTGACCGTGAGCAAGGCCACGCCATATGCCAACGCGCCGGAGGCAATGACATCGCGCCAGTGATGCTTGTCATTGTCAACTCGAACATAAGCGACGTATGCGGACGCCAGATAAGCAGGTGCGCCCCACTTCCAGCCGTAGCGCTGGCCCAGGAAGGTCGCACCGGACATCACGGCGGCCACGTGACCGGAGGGGAAACCATAGTCATTGCCATCTGGGCGTCTTCCCCAGCTGGTTTCGTTGAATCCGAGTCGGAAGGCGGACGTGAGGACCTGGTTCACTACGATGTTGCGCAGCCACTCTTTCTGTCCCTCGGTATCGTCCGTGAAGTAGGCGACAGCCAAGCCGGTCAGAGGAACAACACCCGTCAAGATGTCAGCCGCCCAGATATCAGGTCCGCGTTCTTTCCCGGCCATAGCAGGTGTGGTGTGCAAACCAAGCGTCGCGACCACCAGGCACACAAGCAGGTATCTATTCAGAATAATCTTCATGGTTGAAATGTCCTCCGAGTTTAAGGGCTTCCGGCGCTTTAAGGTCTCAAGGTCCAGCCCATGGGCTTCGCACAAAACTCCCTCGACGCATCGACTGGATAAGGGGTTCTCTCAACGTCCACCAGCACAGTGAAACAAGTATCAAAACGCCGGAAAATATACCGACTGCGGGGGAACTGGAATTCCGTTGAACCCCGGGGGATAGAAATATTCTCAAGCTGGGCCACAAGCTGATCACGGTCCTGGATCCGGACATGGCCGCGGATGGGCCTCCCATCATTTTTGAGTCTTACCCTGAATCGAATTTCCTGACCAGGGGTAGCAGGATCAGGATTCATCTCAAATTCTTCAACGTACAGGGGCAGCGGTCCACTCCCCTTATCGCTCAGTGTCCATCCCGAATTAGTTCTTTTCGCGCAAAACTCCCTCGATGTATCGATCGGACTCCGGGTGCGCTCAATATCCGCCTCCACGGTGAAGCAGTGGTCGGAACGGGAAAATCGATAAGAACTTTCGGGGAAATTGACTTGATTATCCCCCGGCCTGAGAGTAACATCCCCCTCGCTGATGATCTCGTTCTTGTCCTTAATGGCGAGCGTGACTCTTCCGGAATGACGAGAGCTATTTGCAACAGTTACTTGGAAAACCACCCGCTGTCCCTGCCGAACAGGGTCCGGAGAGATCTCCAGTTGAAGAACTCTCAGGTCTTCGGGACGAATCCTCGACTCCTCTCTCCCTAAAAGCCGATCCAAGAGCTTATCCGCTTGAGCTTGAGCCGGAGATGGAACTACGAACAGACATCCGATCAAAATAATCATCCCCCATTTTTTCATCACCTTTTCTCCTTTTTTCCCTTGTTAAAAAACTTTCATAGCCCTTTGTTAAGTTACCCCATTTCCCCCCAAAATGATAAGAACTCGCCCTTGGGTAAAATGATCAGGATCATGGAAATAGTAACAGCAAATTGTCTGCCAATAGCCGAAGGAAAATCAGAAGGTTGGCTTAATCCTTTAATAACGGATGGTTAGATTAATAGGGGAGCATAGCAGAAAAGTATGAAAAAGATTCATTTGGCCTCAACATTTTGTGGAACCTCAATATATTGAGGGATATTTTGTAGGAAGGCGGACATTTACTTCGTTAATTTCGATAATATACCTCGATAACCAAAATTGACACTTTGTATTTGAATCAGTTGAGCGTGGTTAAGCAAAATTGGACATTTTGCCAAGGCGATTTTTCAGGGCCTCCGGAAGGGCGTTGTTTGCGGCCTCTGCCGCATTACGGACTGCCAGTTTTATAGCTTGTTCGGGAGCCCCCTTGCGCACCCCTGCCAGAAAAACTTTGGCCTTGGACCCCGGCGTAAGTTGCCTGGCCCTGACGGGGCTCTGTGATGCCCCTGATGCGCCTATAAACGGGCATAATACCGTTGCCGATGCCCCTATCGCCGCTTTCATAAAGTCCCTGCGCTCCATAAGCATCTTTCTTTATTGTTTATTTTAGAGGAAGATACTGACATTCCCTACGCGCTTACATGTTCGATTTTCGGTAGAGGTCATCGCAAATGCAAAAACGCCGTCAACAGGAGTTTCGAGCCATGGGAATGGTTACCTTCCCGATGCGGCTATAATCTCTGCGGCCCTGTCGGCACTGCCCAGCACTTCACGATTCTTGCGCATATACATCTCAAGAAGCGCCTGGCGCGCCGGCCCGAGATATTTCCGCGGGTCAAACTCCGAGGGCTTCAACGAAAAAATTTCGCGGATTTTCGCGGTCATCACAAGCCTTCCGTCGGAGTCGATATTAATCTTGCATACCGCCGAGCGGGCCGCCTGGCGAAGCTGATCCTCGGGAATGCCAATGGAATCCTTTATTTTTCCTCCGTACTTATTGATGATCGCAACGGCATCCTGCGGCACCGATGAGGAACCGTGCAGGACAATCGGAAATCCAGGAATGCGTCGCTCTATCTCGTGGAGGATGTCGAGGCGGATCTTGGGATTCTGCCCCGGTTTGAATTTGTAGGCCCCATGGGAAGTTCCGATCGCAATCGCCAGCGAATCAACCCCGGTGCGGGAAACAAAATCCTGGACATCCTCCGGACGGGTATAGGTATGGGTCTCGGAGGATACATCGTCCTCCACGCCGGCCAGAATCCCAATCTCGCCTTCAACCGTAATATCGTGCTGATGGGCGTACTCGACAACCTTTCTGGTCAACTCGGCATTTTCCGCATGCGGCAGGTGGGAGCCGTCGATCATGACCGACGAAAACCCGGATTCGATGCAGGAGATGCAGGTCTCCAGTGAGTCACCGTGATCCAGGTGCAGCGCAATGGGAATTTCGCCGAGTTTCCTGTCTTTTGCCTCCCTTTTCATCATCTCTACGGCCCCTTGGGCCATGTAACTCAATAACGTCCGGTCGGCGTAATCCCTCGCCCCTTTGGAAACCTGAAGAATAACGGGAGACTGGGTCTCGAGACAGGCCATCACGATTGCCTGCAACTGTTCCATATTATTAAAATTATAGGCGGGAACGGCAAACTCGTCCTTCACGGCCACGGCAAACATCTCTTTTGTGTTCACAAAGCCCAGGGTCTTGTAATCTATCATGACATTCCTCCTTCGTAAAAAAAGATCATAAAAAGACGACGTTCCTCAACGCCCGCGAAAAACTTGAACAGCGTCCCTGCGGCCATATCACACATAGCCAATGAGGACAACACTTTTCCCCCACCCGGCGCGAGGAAAATCCGATTGACAGGACACATATTATTATTTAGAAGGCAGCGGAAAGATAAAACCCCATGGCATCTTAAAGTAATTAACCACGGAGGATACTATTATGTCGATAAGGATGTTTACCCTGAGCACCTGCGGACACTGCCGGGCGGCAAAAAAATTTATGGAGGACAATGCGATTGCCTTCGAATTCAACGATGTCGATCTGCTGACCGGTGAGAAGCGAAAAAAGGCCATCGAAGAGCTGACCAGCTACAACCCGATGCGCAGCTTTCCGACTATTTTGATCGGGAACAGCATCATCATCGGTTTCAGTGAAAGCAAATTGAGAGAGGCATTGGGAATATGAACGCGGAACAACTTTACGAAATGCTCAAGAAATCCCAGGAACCCAAGGGTTATTTCATAAATCCCGATAAAAAAATGGCTCTGGAGCTCATCGACGGACTACTCGTCAACCGGGAGCGATATGGATATGCTTCCTGTCCCTGCCGCCTGTCATCCGGAAATCGCGAGGGGGATCAGGATATTATTTGCCCCTGTATTTATCGGGAAGCGGACGTTCGGGAATATGGGCAGTGCTTCTGCGCCCTTTACGTCTCTTCCGATCGGGAGAAAGCCGGGAAAGATATCCCCGTCCCGGAGCGAAGACCCCCTGAAAAGATACATCTGTGAGCATCATCCGGAAACAGCATATCGCGCCCTTTCCCACTTAAACCTCATCCTCGGCGCCAGTACAACGATGTTTAAATCACCCTCCTACTTTTCGATACTTACGGAGACGAAAAAATGCAGATGAACTGGGATTTCCCCTATTCTTCCCAAAGGATGCCCGTTTTTGCCCGCAATGTCGTTGCCACCTCGCAACCGCTCGCCTCGCAGGCAGGGTTGCAGACGCTCGTGAGGGGCGGGAATGCGGTAGATGCGGCCCTTGCCGCGGCGATCGCACTTACCGTTCTTGAACCTACGAGCAATGGAATCGGCAGCGACGCCTTCGCAATTGTCTGGGATGGCCGCGAGCTTCATGGGCTCAACGGCTCCGGCCGCTCGCCCCGCTCTTTTTCGCCGGAACGTTTCCAGGGTAAGGACGCCATGCCGAATCTGGGATGGGATGCAGTAACCGTGCCCGGCGCCGTTGACGCCTGGGCGACGCTCTCCCGGAGATTGGGCGCCCTCCCCTTCTCCGACCTTTTTGAACCTGCCCTCCGCTACGCCAAAGACGGATTCGCCGTATCGCCGGTCACGGCGGAGAGATGGGTTGACGCTGTTGATCTCTATAAAGATTATCCTTATTTCGCCGATACTTTTCTTCCCGGCGGCAGAGCGCCGTTTCCAGCAGAAACCTTTCGTCCGCCAGGTTTGGCAAAAACCCTTCAGGAACTGGCGCTAACCGGCGGAGAATCCTTTTACCGGGGCGAACTTGCCAAAAAAATCATTTCTTGCAGCCGCGAAACCGGTGGTTTGTTTACAGAAAACGACCTCGCCGAACACCATGCCCAGTGGGTCACGCCTCTTTACCAAAGCTGGAAAGATGTGACCCTTTACGAATTACCGCCTAATTCTCAGGGAATAGCGGCGTTGATAGCGCTCGGCATCCTTGAACATATCCCCACAGACATCTCCGTGGCGGACTCCCCACAAAGCCTCCATCTGCAGGTGGAGGCGATGAAGATAGCCTTCGAGCTTGTCGAGCGGCATCTTGCCGATCCGAACTGGATGACCGTCCAGCCAGTCTCCCTTCTCGAACCAGCCTTTCTCAAGGAACAGGCAGAAAAGATAAGCCTCGATAAAGCACGCCGCCCGTCCTCATCTCCCCGTCGCGACGGCGGAACGGTTTATCTGACGGCAGCCGATCAAAAGGGGATGATGGTTTCCTTTATTCAGTCCAATTACAAGGGATTTGGCTCGGGGATCGTCGTACCGGAAACGGGAATAAGCATGCAGAGTCGCGGTGCCGGCTTCACACTCGCAACGGGGCACCCGAACCAGGTTGCCGGGGGGAAAAGACCGTTTCACACCATTATTCCGGCCTTCGTCATGAAAGAGGGAAAACCGCTGATGAGCTTCGGCGTCATGGGCGCCCGGATGCAGCCGCAGGGGCACCTGCAGATGATGGTCCGGATCTTTGCCGC
>Ga0208373_1003504_pt1 | contig 15309 bp, 6 predicted proteins | sample RifOxyC2_FD_184036 | JGI IMG/M metagenome (GOLD analysis project Ga0208373, IMG submission 184036) | Soil microbial communities from Rifle, Colorado - Rifle Oxygen_injection C2 (SPAdes) | ecosystem: Environmental > Terrestrial > Deep subsurface > Rock core/Sediment | place: Rifle, Colorado...
CCCGCCGAACCGAGTGGCGAGCCATCATCAAAGTAAGCGCGGAGGTACCACTCACCGTCCCAGCCATTCTGCTCAATGTTCCGGCGCAGTTGGGCCGCCTCCCTCTGACAGCGTTCGACAAAGGGCAGGTCTTTATGCAGGCGTGCAATCTCAGTGAACCGTATCAGCACTTCATAAAGGAAGAATCCCAACCAAACGCTTTCGCCTTTGCCGTGTTCGCCCACCATATTCATGCCGTCGTTCCAGTCCCCCGATCCTATGAGCGGTAGTCCATGCTCTCCAAAGCTAAGACCCCTCATGATTGCCTGCACACAATGATAGTACAAACTGGCCGCTTTCTCAGACCGGATGGGAAGATCATAATACGAGTCCTCGTCAGAGTTTACCTGTCGGCTCTCGATGAAGAGGATAGGTTCATCCAATACCCCGGTGTCTCCGGTATTCATGACGTAGCGGGAGACCGCCAACGGCAACCAGAGGAAATCGTCCGAACAGTGCGTGCGCACGCCCCGGCCTGACGGAGGATGCCACCAATGCTGGACATCACCTTCTTTGAACTGATGGGCCGCGCACAGGAGGAGATGGTCACGTATGAGGCCCGGTTCTGCGTGGAGGAGTGCCATCACGTCCTGCAACTGGTCACGGAAACCAAAGGCGCCGCCTGACTGGTAATATCCGCTCCGGGCCCAAAGACGGCACGCAAGAGTTTGGTACAAGAGCCAGCCATTGGTCAGAATATTGACGGACTGGTTGGGTGTTTCCACCTGCACTGCGCCAAGCGTGTTATTCCAGTACTGCCACACCGCTTCAAGCGCGCCGCGCGCGGTAGCGGATCCCCGGAAACGATGCACTAATTTACCGGCGTCATCAACATCCCGCCCTGCGCCGAGCCTGAAGATGATATCACGCTCCTGACCGTCCGCCAGCTCGAATGGAACCTGGATAGCAGCGCAGGGGTCCAAAGCGGTCCCCACCTTGCCGGAGAGGCGCAGCCTGGTCATCGCCGCGGGATTACGAAGCGTGCCGTTGCGGCCGAGGAACTCAGTCCTGTCGCCGGTTAGGGTCCGGGATACATCGTCAACATCAAAGAAGGCAACCCTGTCTGCGAACTCCGTGTTGTAGGAATTCCGCGCAAAGAGAGCGCCGCTGTTAGGATCAAGTTCAGTAATCACATGCATTGCTGTTTTTGGACGCAGATCTCCCAGCACCCATTCCGCGTATCCGGTGGCGGAGAGGCGGCGAGATCTACCCGACTCGTTTCGTATTTTCAGCACCGTGAACTTGACCGGTGCATCCAGGGCCACGTAAACCCACAGCTCCGAGCGGATGCCGCGCTCCGTGTGCTCGAAGACGCTGTAGCCAAATCCATGCCGTGTGACGTAAGGCGTTGCCCCGCGGCTGGGCAGCGGCGTTGGGGACCAGAAGTGGCCGCGCTCTTCATCGCGAATGTAAAACGCCTCTCCGCCCGAATCGCTCACGGGATCGTTCCCCCATGGAGTGAGACGGAACTCGTGGGCATTCTCGCTCCAGGTGTAGGCAATCCCGCTCTCTGAAATGACGGTTCCGAAGTGCGGATTTGCCAGCACATTTACCCACGGCGCCGGTGTCACCTGCCCGTGCGTTGTCGTAATGATGTACTCGCGCCCGTCAGGCGTGAATCCGCCGAGTCCGTTGAAGAACGTCAGATCGTGGCGAGGCAACGCGGCAATTGTTAGGGGTTCGGATAGGTGGGTTCGGGTCGGTGTGAGGTGTGGGATGATCACTCCCACAGGGCTGCGACGGTTGATCTGGTCCGCCAGTATTCCCCTGCTGTCGGTGATGATGGTGCGGGCAACGCTTTGGATAAGGATACGGTCCTCATTCGATATCTGGTCTGCAGGTCTTACAAAAATGCCGCCTGGCTGATCGGTCACGTTGACTTCGACGCCTGCGGCAATGAGCCCCATGATCCGGTCTTGCAGAAGCTGCCGGTAACCGGCGTGATCTTCGTTCCAGATCACAAGGTCCACCGCCAGTCCTTTTAATCGCCAGTATGCGTGGGCCTGCACAAGTTGGCGCACCAGGTCAATATTGGCCGGATCTTCAATCTGCAGCAGAACGATCGGCAAATCGCCTGAAATGGAGTAGCCCCATAGGCCGGATTGCCCCCGGCGGTTGTTGTTGATGACACCCGTTTCGGCGCGCAGCGAAGAATTAGCATATATCACAGAGCCGGCAAGGCGCCCATAGAGTTGTGCATCTGCCTCTGTGGCATTGAGCTGCCGCAGGAGCACCTGGCTATGTGTCCACGCCAGATCAAAGACACGGTCTGCGAGACGCCGGTCCTGGTATTTCTCCACAAAGCCCAGGCACACGTCGCGGGTTTCGCCGATGCCGGAGACAATATTGATTGTTGCCGATTCTTCCGGATCAAGGGTTATCCGATACCGCACAGCAACAATCGGATCGAGCACTGAGCCCTCACTGCCGGAGAGCGCCCCTGTAAAAAAACCAGTTGCCCCGCGCATTGCTTGTGGGTCGGCGATAGTGCCTCCCCGCCCGATAAACTGCATGCGGTCAGTCTCATAGGAAGCCTCTCCTATATCTGCCCCGTGCACTGCCATGAGATGGAACATCCACGGTGGCTGCTCGTCCAGAGAACGGGGACGGCGGGTGCAGAGTATGGCTCCCTGCTGGCGGATAATTTCAGTCTGAACAAAGAGATTGCTGAACGCCGGATGCAGTGCGTCCGCGGCAGACGCTGCGAGGACTATTTCCGCGTAACTTGTGACGTCAATCGTCCTTCGTATCCGAGCGCGATTCGTGATAGTAATCCGGCGCAGTTCGATATCATCCTCGGGCGAAACAGCGATCTCCGTATGGGTGTCAACGTCGTGGTCCCTGCAGCGAAATTCCGCTTTAGCATCCGAAAAAATTGCTTCGTAGTTATTCGATCGCTTAAGTGTCGGCTGATATGCGGTTGACCAGAACTCTCCGCTCGCCACGTCGCGGAGGTAACAGAATGTGCCCCAGTTGTCGCAGGTGCTGTCTTCGCGCCAGCGTGTCACTGCGAGGTCCTTCCATCGGCTGTAACCGCCGCCAGCGTTCGTGACCATTACGTGGTATCTGCCGTTAGACAATAACTGCACTTCAGGAATGGGCGTATCAGGGCTGCTGAAAACGCGCACCGGTATATCTGCACCGCTGGAAGTTTCCTGCATGTCGGAGAACTCGGCAATGTGAGAATAAAACGCCGTAGCCTTTGGCAGTCGCTCCTGGAGCAGCAGCATGGTTGCCTGGAACACCGGCTCCTCCTCGAATCGTTTCTGCATCGGACGGTCCAGAAGCAGATAGGCCAGCGAGAGTAAGCTCATACCCTGGTGATGTGCCATAAAGGACCGGACCACGGCACTCGATTGTCCACGCGGCAGACGTGAAGGTGTATAATCTATCGCTTCATAGAAGCCATATTTCCCTTCAAACCCTTCAGCAGCGAGTCGCTGCAGATTCAGGCACGCTTCCTCGGGCGCCACCATCAGCGCGAGCGCCGAGGCATAGGGCGCAATTACCATATCCCCTGCGAGCCCACGCCGCAGCCCGAGGCCGGGCACGCCGAATGCCCGGTACTGATAGTTAAGGCGGACGTCTATCGTATTGTAGCCGGATTCCGAAATGCCCCACGGTACTCCGCTCTTCTTTCCATATTCGATCTGCCTGGCCACAGCCGCCTTATAGGTCTGGTCAAGCAGCGTGTTTTCATACGTCGGCATCACCAGAAGCGGCATCAGGTACTCGAACATAGATCCGCCCCACGAAAGCAGGATTGGCTCTCCACTCGTAGTGGTGAGCAGCCGCCCCAGTGTGAACCAGCTCTCCTGCGGCAGTTGCCCCTGTGCAATCCCTACGAAACTGTACAGTCTCGCTTCTGAAGCAAGCAAATCGTAATAACTCGTGTCCTGCCGGTGTTCACCCACGTTGTACCCGATGGTCAATAGATGGCGCTCCTTGTCGAACAGAAAGTCATATTCCATGCGGCTGAGTTCGATTGATTGCAATGCAAGCCGTTCGATAGCAGCGATTCTCTCAATGGCGCGTTGGTTGCCAAGTACTGCCAGTTCACGCAGCGTTGGTATCTCGTCAATACCAGGAGCTGTCGACAGAGTGAGAAATGTCAACTCGTGGAGGGCATCCCGGCATTGACGGGCAAAGGCACGCGCCCACCACCCGGCCCGGTTCTCATGGTTGGCATCAATGCCGGAGACCACTTCCTCGGCAGAAGTTGTTAGTTGATCAAGGCACGACCGCGCCGCCATAAGCGTAGTTGGCGGGGACTTGAGCGCAGACTCCAGATGCTTCTGTAGTTGAGTAAGCCCCACCGGAGTGACTACTCCTGTAGTGTCCGCGAGAATCTCTACGAGAATTATTAATGTATCGCTGAGGCCGTCGAACAATCTCTCTCCCATGATTTTTTGATCGGGAAGCGCGAGCAGCCCTGGCCGTAATGTCAGCAGATGGCCTGCAAGGTTCCCGCTGTCCACCGTAGAAATATAGAGGGGCGACAGTGGCTTCAGGGATTGTGTGTCATACCAGTTGTAGAAGTGGCCCCGGTATCGTTCCAATTTTTTCATTGTCTGGAATGTATTCTCAGTGCGCTTGATGAGCTGTCCCGTTGAAATATAACCGAAGTCGTGCGCTGACAAATTCGCAAGCAGCGCAAGTCCCATGTTGGTTGGCGATGTGCGATGAGCAACCACGGCAACTGGATGTTCCTGATAGTTGTCCGGCGGCAGCCAATTATCTTCAGGGTCAACGAATGTCTCGAAAAACGTCCACGTTTTTCGAGAAAGCTTCCGGAGAAAAAGGGTCTGCTCAGCAGTCAGCCTTGCTCCACGGCGGGTGAGCGGCCGACTTATCCACCACGCGATAGCAGGGGAAAAAAACCAGAGGCAGAGTATAGGGATAGCCTCAGCTAAAACCGCCCGCCCCGAAAGCGACAGGCAGATCACCGCGGCAATGGCAATGACCGGGGCAATCCACATTACCCGATACGAGATGACGAGTCCCTCCTTGTTATTATGGCTCGTGCGCTCCGGCTTGCCCGACGGATTCCATTCAAGCAGCAGCCTGTGCGTTACCAGCATCCGCCATGTGGTGCGCACAATCGCATCCAGACTGTAAAACGCCTCGTAAGGCAGACAGGCGAGCGAAAATGCAGCTTGAGCGAAACGCCTGCGCGCAGAGCGTACTGAGGCAGCAAGGTGCTGCCTCAAAAGCACATCGCCCGGCTTTTGAAGCACATCTATGACAGAGGCAATCAAAGAAGGAATCAGGATGATGCCGATCATTGACAGAGTCCAAAGCCATGCCGATGGCAAGACCGTCCAGCCCAGCAGCAACAGCAGTGTCGACGCTGCAGATACGAGACTCCGCCGAAGGTTATCGAATATCTTCCATTGGGACAGTCCAGAGAGCGGATTCTTTTGAAGGCGCACATCTGGCTCGGAACCAGGCACACCCGACAGCAGCCACCGCGCAATCTGCCAATCCCCTCGAATCCAGCGGTGCTGGCGGCTCACATCCGCGCTGTAGCGGGATGGATATTCCTCGTACAACTGCACATCGCTCAACAGCCCGGCCCGTGCGTAGCATCCTTCCAGAAGATCGTGGCTGAGGATTCGGTTCTCGGGGAAGCGTCCGTTAAGCACCCGCTCGAATGCATCGACGTCATAGATACCTTTGCCGATGAACGAGCCTTCATGGAAAAGGTCCTGGTAGACATCGGATACAGCGCGTGTATACGGATCTATTCCCGGCTCACTCCCGCACATGCGCGCATACCGCGATCGGTTTGTGCCCGGCAAGCTCACAGCCACGCGTGGCTGAAGGATACCGTAGCCGGCGACCACACATTGCCTATTTTTGTCGTACTGTGCACGATTCAGCGGATGCGCCATGGTCCCCACAAACTGCCACGCCGAATCACGGGGTAGTTGAGTATCTGTGTCAAGGGTGATTACATACTTCACGTCCGATAAGATTCCCGTTTCACCCACAATGAGCGAAAAGCGCTCCCTTGAGCCGCTGCGCAGAAGGGAATTCAATTCCGCAAGCTTCCCCCGCTTGCGTTCATAACCCATCCACATCCGCTCCTGAGGATTCCATCGGCGCGGACGATGAAGAAGGAAAAAAATGTCGTTTTTTAAACTCTTATACTTTTCATTCAGATCTTCTATCCGCTGCCGAGCCAGCAGCAACAGCGATCCGTCCTCCGGCAGCATTTCCTCGGCCGCGTCTCTAAAATCAGTCAGCAGGCCGAAGTGCAGGCTGTCGTCCCGATTTGCAAGGAACCGGACTTCAAGAGCTTCTATCAGGTCTTCTATATTCTGAGTGTTTGTGAGCATAGCCGGGACCACGACCAAAGTTCGTAATTCCGGCGGAATTCCTTTGGAGAAGTCCATACGCGGGAGATAACGTGGCGTCGCGATTAATGTTGCCCACCAGTTTACCAGTGCTATCGCCAAATGACTTGAGCACAGAAGCGAGAGCATACCGACTATCCCGAGTGCCCAACCATGTAACCCACCGGCATGCGCCTTTACCAGTAGGCTCCCGGCGAAGATCATTGTCATAAGCATAATCGCGCCTATGTACAGCAGCAAAGTAAATCGTGAGTTCAATTTTCGAAGGGCATCAGAAACAGATAAGCGCACTTCTGCTAACTGCTCAAGCTGCGCCAATCCCTTGTCTATCAGGTAAAAGCCGACATGTGCCGCGCGATCGTCAGGGCCATTTTTGGCTGCACCTTCACGCGCAAGCCGGAGCGCTTGCGTGGCCACCTCGCTCTCGGAAAGCAGCCCGTTCTTCGCAATCTTCTCTACAACATGGCGGTAGCGGTCACGGGTTGGGAAATCCATCCTGCCGTAAACTCCGCCCGTGTCCTCACGCAGGGTCCGCTCAACGTCACTCATCGTCTCCACAAATGTACGCCAGTCTGTCGCATCCAGGAAACGGAGGCTGGAAATGCTGTTGCTCATCGAGACCTGGTCAGCGGCCTGCTGCTGGGTTTCCGACTGCACCAACTGCTTAATCGTCAGGCCGCACTCGGAAAGCCGCTGCTCAATCCATGTGAGCGGCATTGCCAAAGCGGGGCCCTGCCCCTGCAATCGGCGCGTAAGTTCCGCAACAAACGAACTCACCATGGGCGGGTCCGAACGCGCCATGTCCGCGATCACTAAAACAAGGCTCTTCGGATCCTTCTCGGCAATCTCCGTCATCTGGTCCGCCCAATAATCGGCGCAGTTCCGGTTGTTCCTGTCAGTGGCGATCCGGGCTGCAACGCGCCGGAGATTCTCAATAAGCGCCAGGCGCAGCATGATGGGGATGGCCCATAATTCGCCCAGCTTCAGGCTGGTGACTGTCTGGTAGGCTGCCACGAAACTGCTGAGGCTCTCAGGGTCTACCCTCCCATCGCCATGTGAGATAGTGTCCAACGCAATGTCATATACGCGCGGAAGCCTCGTGGATGGGCCGTTCAGCAGTCGAGGCAGTTCCTTGCTGTACCCCTTTGGCAAGTGCCTTCTGGCCGTGCGAATCTGTTCTTCAATAAGGTAGAAGTTATCGAGCAGCCATTCCCCTGCCGGCGCAATCCGGCGGTTTGCCTTAATAGCCTCCGTCAGCAGGTTTCGGACTCCAAGCAGTACGCTTTCATTGTCAGCCAGCCGCGTCAGAAGCCGGTCCCGTGCACGCCCAAGACCCAACTTATGCAAACCCGCCAGGGTCTTACCCTGCTGTTCCATCTGATCGCTGCTGAATAGTTCTGCTCGCAGCAGCGGCTCGGTGTCAGCACACTTTTGTGTCCGGCTGTTTCCGCGGAGCCTCGCTCGCAAATTGGACAGATTTTCAAAAAGGCTCTTGATGCGTATCTTCAAGTTTGAGGTCTCCTTCTGAGAAGCGAAGTCTCAGCAAACAGGATAGCAATCAGAGTGGTGGCTTTAGACTATCCCTCTTCGGTAGTCGGTGTTCATGTTGAAATCTACATTATTATAGCAGATTACTACCTTGAAGGATTGGCCGCCCTGACCTTAATTTCACACAAATACTAATAAGCCCATAAGTATGAGAACCTGATTTGTCACTCCGGCTTGTCCGGAGTCTTTCTCCAGAAGGATTCGACGAGGAGAAGAGATAAAGATTTCTTTCCACACATTCTCGCAGCTTTTTCTGTAAACGCATTTTTCGGGGTAATCCATTTCCGCTTCTGAGGGCTGATGATTTCAAAACGCCAGTCATGAAAATATCTCGTCATTTGAGTCACAGCTGTCTTACATGGCGTCCGTGCTTTTCAAAAGCTTCAAAATAGTGTAAGTTATTATCGGTAATCAACTATGGGGAATGTCGAGCGTTGTCTGACTAATATCGGGGCGGTTTCCGTCTGTCTAATAACTGGTTATACAATAAATTATAGAAAAGGAAAAGAAAATGAGCATCCTCCATATTACTCAAATAGCCGATAAAGTAAAAAAGTTGTTCCAGTCTCATTTAGATTTGAATGATCTTACCATGCATGATCCGGAAAGAGAGACAAAAATATTAACACGCTGCTTAGCAGCTTATTCTATCTATAATTTAATTGATTCGTCAGTAGAAGCTGCTGCCGAATCCGTAATTGATGGAGGCGATGATAATGGCATTGATGCAATATATTACTCGCCTCAAAACAAGAAAATGATTTTAACGCAGTCAAAATGGATAAAAGATGGTAAGACCGAACCGGATAGTGCAGAAATATCTAAATTCTGCACTGGCGTAAAAGATTTGTTCGAAATGAATTTTGATAGATTTAATAATAAAGTGCGAAAAAAGCAACCTATTATAGAAAAAGCATTGAGCGAATATGAGACGAAATATACTCTTGTGGTAATTGACACAAGCGAAAAAATATCTCTTGCGACACATGCACAACGCCACATTGATGATTTATTAGAGGAATTGAATAGTGCTGGCGAAGGCGATACCGAGCAACTTGTTGAATTTATTAAATTAAACCAAAGTAAAGTATTCTCTTCATTTGCCTTAAGCATGGGAGATTCCCCGATAAATCTTGAAATAGGGCTGGTAGATTGGGGCACAATAAATGAGCCACATAAAGCTTATTATGGGATGGTTTCAGCAAAAGAAATTGCTAAATGGTGGGCCAATTATGAGCGCAAACTATTCCATAAAAATATAAGGCAAGTATTAGGCCCAACCGATGTAAATAGTGAAATTGAGGAAACTTTAATTAACAATCCAGATAAATTTTGGTATTACAATAACGGGATAACAATTATCGCTGACAAAATTGATAAGTCCATGGTTGGTGGAGGGAATCGTGAAATCGGGGCCTTCAAGCTGGAGAACGTCTTCGTTGTAAATGGAGCGCAAACAGTAAGCACAATTGGCAAATATGCACAGAAGGAGGGTGCAAATTTAGATAAAGCAAAGGTTCAAACCAGAATCATATCATTAAAAGACACTCCACCTGATTTTGGCAAAGAAGTTACTAGAACAAATAATAGACAAAACAGAATTGAGAATAGAGATTTTGCATCACAAGAGGTGGAACAAATACGCATAAAAACTGAATTAGCCATAGAAGGCATCGAATATAATATTGTTAGGTCTGAATTGTTTCAACCGTCAGATAAAGCTTTTGATTTACAGGAAGCGACGGTAGCATTAGCTTGTGCAAGCGGAAACTCATCTTTGGCAGTTCAAGCGAAAAAGGGAATCGGGAAGTTTTATGAAGATTTAACCGGAAGTTATTACAAGAATTTATTCAATCCTCAAGTACACGGGCTTTATGTATATAATTGTGTAAGGTTAGATAGAAAAATCAACGAGATTTTGAAACAAAAAATTAGTCTTCTCTATAAAAAAAGCGGACGCCAATATGGGCTTCTTGTTCACGGAAATAGAATTATATCGCTGTTAGCCATGAAAACAATGCTATCATCAAAAGATAAGATGATCGATTTGACTTATGCAATAGACAATAAAAAACTAAATGACGCAGTAGAAACTACTATTGATAAAGTAAAAAAATTCCTTGAAGATAAATATCCAGATAACATTTTAGGAACATTATTCAAGAATACTACAAAATGTGAGGATATAATTCAAAACGCATAACCAGACGCTTCATGGGATCGCGCGAAACGACCGCGCTCCCCATGAGCTTTTTCGTTACAGCAAGGAAAAAAATCAGCAATAATACCTGTCCTTCTGTTTCCGTTATTAAGCTATTTAAAGTTAAACTAATATTATGGGATACAGAGAAATTTCATTAAAGCTGCCCACTGATTACAATGAGGACGAGCTGAGAAAAGGCATCGGGAAAGAACTGGGGATACAGGAATTCTCCTATCAGATAGAAAATAAAAGCCTTGATGCGAGAAAAAAGGATAACATCCACTGGCTGGTCAGGGTTTTAGTTTTATCGGGTGAAGTTGATGGAGGCGTTCCCCTTCTGTCCCCGTCTTTAGAGATTCCGTATCGGAAAAGAAGAGAGAGGGCGGTTGTTGTCGGAAGCGGCCCTGCAGGATTCTTCGCAGCGTTTATTCTGCAGAAGGCAGGATTTCATACAACGATAATCGAACGAGGTACAGATGTTCATAAAAGGGCCGAAGGAATCAGGGAATTTGAAAAGACCGGTGTTTTTAATCCTGTCAGCAATTACGCCTTTGGCGAGGGCGGCGCAGGGACCTTTTCCGATGGAAAGCTCACTTCAAGATCCAGGCATATATCAAAAGAAAGGCAGTTTATATTAGCGAGTTATATTAGCGCGGGAGCCCCGGAAGAAATAGGATATATGGCACATCCTCATCTCGGGAGTGATAATCTCAGGAAGATTGTTAGAAATCTCAGAGATGCATTCAGCGATACCGGCGGAAGCGTGTTATTTGAAACTATGTTGGAAGATCTGAAAATTAAAGATGGAAAAGTCATTGAAGCGATCACTACATCAGGCGGAATTGAGGCTGATTATTTTATTATTGCCCCCGGGCATTCCGCCTATGAAACCTACCGGATGTTGATCAGGAGAGGCGTTCAGTTCCGTACAAAGAGTTTTGCCATAGGCAGCAGGGTGGAGCACCCCCAGGAGATCATAAACAAGGCGCAATGGGGAAGGGAAAGGCTGCCAGGAGTAAAGGCTGCTGAATACCGTCTTACATCACCGGGAGACGGCAACCTTCCGGTCTATACTTTTTGCATGTGTCCCGGAGGAACTGTTGTTCCTGCAGCTGCATATCAGGATACAAATATCGTAAACGGAATGAGCCTGTATATGAGGGACGGGAAGTTCGCAAACGCGGCTTGCGTAGCCGGGGTTCATCCTGACAAACTCATTGGCAGGGAGGCAATGCCTGAGGAAGCCCTTGACTGGCTGGAAACCCTCGAACAGAGTTTTTACCAATATTCAGCCGGCTTTAAGGCCCCGTGTTGCAGTATACAGAATTTTATAAACAGGAAAGAGCCAACAGAAATTATTGAATCAAGCTATCCCCTGGAATTGAAACCAGCGGCTTTGTGGAATCTGCTTCCTGCTGAGGTAAGCAGTTCTATCAGGGAAGGGCTCAAGGATTTCAGCAGAAAAATAAAGGGATTTGAAACAGGCAGCATAATGGGGCTTGAGAGCAAGACCTCATCACCGATTCAGGTTCTGCGGGAAAAGGACAATCGCTGCGCTGGTTTTGAAAATCTTTATATAGCCGGAGAAGGCAGCGGTTGCGCAGGGGGCATAATATCCAGCGGTGCAGATGGCATAAAGGCCGCTATGAACATTATAGAGAACAACGCATGAGGCAGCCATGATTCCGTGGGAATTGCTCGACAGCGTTCAGGTACCCGGAAACAGCGGAGAGCTTCGCCTCTACAAGCGGGGCAGGGAGTTCTCTATCAGGGTGAACGGTTGTGAACTCATGAACAGTTCTGCTCATGGGTCAGAGGATGCTCTGGCCGAACTTGCCTGTGCAAAGGCAGCAGGCCGTCCCAATCCCAAGGTTTTGATCGGCGGGTTGGGCATGGGGTATACCCTGGCAGCAGCCCTGAAACGGCTCGGTTCAAATGCTTGTGTAGTGGTGGCTGAACTGGCGCCGGCAGTGATAGAGTGGAACAGAAAACTCCTTGCAGCCCTGGCCGGTCATCCCCTTCAGGATAAACGGTGCACTATTCGCGAAGGCGACGTTGCAGTTGTGATTAAAGAGAAGCGCAATAACTACGACGCAATCCTGCTTGATGTAGATAACGGCCCTGAAGGCCTGGCCCGCAAAGGCAATAACTGGCTCTATGCCCGGGAAGGACTGAAAGCAATCTTCGCGGCACTGCGGGCTGAGGGCGTGCTGGCAGTGTGGTCAGTTAGTTCCGATCGTTCTTTTACCCGGCGACTGAGGCAGGCAGGTTTCGAGGTCGAGGAGGCCTGCGTACACGCTCGCGGTCCCCGTGGCGGAGGACGGCACACGATCTGGATTGCCGTACGTTGTTCATGACCTGAACAAACGCGCTCAGATGTTGCAGGTTGCCTTGGAGAGTTTGGAGCAATTGAATTAACTCCTTCATAAATCATATAATAGTAACTGCGGACTGTTTTTTTGCTTAACAAGAACTACGCACAAAAATCCCGCTTCAGAGAAACTGCTAACAACAGCACAACAAGGAATTAGACCAGAAAAAGAATGATACAGGTAAGCAATTTAGAAAAATCATACGGACGTCAGGAGCTCTTCGATAAGATTGGTTTTATAATTAATCCCGGAGAGCGCGTGGGACTCGTGGGCAGAAACGGCCACGGCAAGACCACGCTGTTCAGGCTGATATTAGGACAGGAGCATCAAGACTCAGGGACTATCAGCATTCCTGCAGGTTACAGGATCGGGCATCTTGCCCAGAACATCCGGTTTATGGAAGAGAGCGTGCTGAAAGAAGCATGCCTGAGCCTGCCTCGCCACGAGGACGGCAGGGACGAAAGTTACAAGGCAGAAGCCATCCTGATGGGCCTTGGGTTTTCCGCCGAGGACCTCGTTCTCAATCCTTCGGAGTTATCTGGCGGGTTTCAGGTGAGGCTGAACCTGGCGAAGGTGCTCGTTTCCAATCCAAATCTCCTGCTCCTTGACGAACCAACAAACTATCTCGATATCGTGTCGCTGCGCTGGTTAGCCAGATTTTTGCGTGCATGGAAAAAAGAACTTATCATCATTACGCATGACCGCTCGTTTATGGACAGTGTTACCACGCATACAATGGCGATTCATCGCTGTGGGATAAGAAAGATAGCGGGGCCGACGGAAAATGTGTATCAGCAATTACTGCTTGAAGAAGAGGTATATGAAAAGACGCGGCTAAACGATGAGAAAAAGCGGAATGAGATAGAGCAGTTCATAAACCGCTTCAGGGCCAAGGCGACCAAGGCTAAGGCGGTTCAGTCAAGAGTCAAGGCATTGCAGAAAAAGGGACAGCTCGAAAAATTGTCCGACACAAGGAATATGGACTTTTCCTTTAACTCAGCGGCCTTTTACAGCAAACAGCTTATGGAAGCGAAAGACCTGTCTTTTGGATTTGAGCCCGGCGCTCCGTTAATTGACGGGTTGAGCTTTTATGTCGGAAAGAATGACCGCATCGCGATAATAGGGAAAAACGGCAAGGGCAAGACAACGCTCCTGAACCTTCTGTCCGGAGAATTAGATCCTCTCAGCGGCGAGGTGCGCCATCACAATGACCTTAAACTTGCGTATTTCGGGCAGACAAATGTAAACAGGCTTAACCTGCACAAGACCGTGGAACAAGAGATAATGGAAGCGCACCCGGATCATAACAGGGGCGCGGCGCGCAAGATATGCGGTATCATGATGTTTCCCGGAGATAATGCATTAAAAAAGATCAGCGTCCTCTCCGGCGGCGAGAAGAGTCGGGTGCTTCTCGGCAAACTGCTTGTCAGCCCCGCAAACATGCTGATGTTAGATGAGCCTACTAACCACCTTGACATGGAGTCGGCAGAGTCCCTGCTTGAGGCGATAGACGCCTTTCCCGGCGGCGTAGTTATCGTCACCCACAGCGAAATGATACTCCATGCCATTGCGACAAGGCTCATTGTCTTTGACAACGGGAAGACAACCCTTTTTGAAGGCACGTATCAGGACTTCCTTGACAGAGTAGGATGGAACAGTGAAATTCCTCCGGTGCAGCGCAGCCCCAAAATAAATGGATGCAAAGCCGTGGACAGGAAACTCAACCGCCGCCTCCGAGCTGAACTTGTTAATGAGAAATCAAAGACCCTCGGGGCGTTGCAGAAACGGATAGTTGAAATTGAACGCGAGATCGTAAGCCTTGAAGCTATGGTCGAACAGAGCAATAAGGATATTGTGGAGGCCTCCTTTAAAGGCGACGGTGCAGCAATCAATAAACTGTCAAAAGCGCTACACGCTTCACAAGCAGAGATAGATTCCCTTTTCTCTGAACTGGAACCTCTACATATTGAACTTGAGGACAAGACCAAAGAGTTTGAAGAAAAGCTCAACGGCAATCCAGCCTGACCCCGCGATAGTGCGTTTTGTTAGTGAGACTTTTTTTCTTTTTTCAATTGTCTTTTCTCTTTAAGTGTGTGCTGTGGTTTTTTCTTTTCGCTTGCTTTTTTCTTGTCTTTTTCTTTACTCATTGAATACCTCCTTTATTGATAGTAGTATCGTTTATTCCTCCAAGGGTTTCAACAGGACAATGAAAGAGATTATATTGGTTCTCTGCCATATCACACATTTTAGCATGTGTGACAATAACTGTCTAATTCCTGTAAGGTATCGTATGGGATAGATGGCTTTTCTCTGAAGCAGGGAAGACAAAAAATTTACTTGCTTTTCTTTCAGCAGTTTATTAACGTAACCCCCATTTAAAAACTCCCCCTATTTGGCAATATAGGCGTTCAGCCCGATTGTTAATGGTTTCCCTTCCACCATGCAGGATGTTTTTATATTGCCTCTTGTGCTGGCTACTACAAGCGTTTTCCCCGATGCGCTTGGCGTAGGCTTTTCCAGGTCGCAAGTGATAATGAGCTTATTCCCTTCGATTTTTGTTTCAATTGCCATGTGTGTCACCTCAGCGTATTGGCGCCCCATTTTTATCCCGAGCTGCCCGGGACTATTCAGTATAGAGGGTTTAGTGAATAATGACAATCAGACAATAGTTTGCATGGCGCGGTCATTATTTGAGACTTTTAGTAAATGAGTCTCATCGGCCGGTGAAGGGTTTGTATCCTCTGTCCTTGAGGGGCGCTGAGTCAGAGGGGCGCTGAGGAGCGGAACC
>Ga0208373_1003508_pt1 | contig 15301 bp, 23 predicted proteins | sample RifOxyC2_FD_184036 | JGI IMG/M metagenome (GOLD analysis project Ga0208373, IMG submission 184036) | Soil microbial communities from Rifle, Colorado - Rifle Oxygen_injection C2 (SPAdes) | ecosystem: Environmental > Terrestrial > Deep subsurface > Rock core/Sediment | place: Rifle, Colorado...
TAAATTGGTTGATAGTCGGGGTTGTTCTTCAAGTGATGCTTCCGCTACAGATAAATTAACTGACACTGATGGTGATGGTTTACCTGATTATTGGGAGAAGTTATATGATACTACTAATTGTGACTTAAATTATAATTTATCTGATTCTGATAAAGATGGGACTACTGATACTTATGAAGATTATGATAATGATACTTATACTAATTATGAAGAATATCAAACTAGTTTTGATCCTTGTAGTTATGATTTAAAATCTCAAGTAACCACTTTAAAGAATGTTACTAAAACCAATACTACAACTACTAAATCTACTCCTGTTTCTACTTCTACCACGAACCATACTTTAGCTTGGGTATTTTTAATATTGGGTTTATTATCGTTATTAGGTGGAATTGGTTATTTAGTTTATTATTCTAAAATAGTATTACCTAAATCTAAACCTGCATCGAGTATAGTATCTCCTAAGAGTAATATAGTCAGTGGGAACATTTCTTTGGTTTCCTCATTAAAGAATAAATTATTACAATTAAGAAAATCCAGAACGGAAAATGTCAAATTACGACAGAGAGAAGCTGTTTTTGAAACATTTACTAAACAATCTACCGAAATTCCACACGTGGAAAATATATTAAAGAAAAAATCCCCCACTTTAGATCATTTGGATCAATTAGCTAATAAATATACTGAAACCAAAGAAAATATTAAGCCTGGATTAAGACCAGAAGAAAAAAATGTGTTCAATAAATTAGAACAGATTGCTCGTAAAACACAAGATAAAGATATTAATGAAGTAGTTACTAAAGAAGAAGCTCAAGATATTTTTGATAAATTAAAAGAGATTAGTAAAAAAAGGAAAAAGGAGTGATTATGATTTTAAATAATAAAAAAGGGATGGGAGTTGAACAAGTCTTTATTTTTATTGTAGCTGCGATTACTTTTGCCTTAGTTTTAATTTTTGGTTATAATTCCATCACTGATTTCATGAATAAAGGAGAAAAAGTAGAATTTTATCAATTTAAATCTGATTTGGAAAATGGGATTAAACAAATTTATACTGAATACGGTTCCGTAAAAATTACGGAATATAGTTTGCCTTCCAAATATACCCAAATTTGTTTTGTTGATTTGAGTTCTTCTTATCCTACCACTTGTAATTTTAATACTGTGGGATGTAATATTTGGGAGAGTGCTAATGGTAAGTATGATAATGCAGATCAAAATGTTTTTTTAAAGCCAGCTGCGGATGTCAGTTTAAAAGTTCATTATATTGATGTTGGTTCAGAGGGGTATCTTTGTTTAAATATTAGTTCGGGTAAGTTTAAATTAAGATTAGAAGGATTAGGAGATAAAACTAAACTCTCTCCAGCACCCAAAGGTTAAGTCTTATGAAGCAAAAAAAAGCACAAGTTCAACTTACTTTTAATTGGGTTTATATTATTTTGGCTGGAGCAATTATTTTATTGTTTTTTGCTGGTTTAGTTGTTCAGCAGAAATCTTCTTCAGAAAAGAACCTCCAAACTGAAGTAGTAAATATCATGGAATCTATTCTTGTTGGAGCGGGAGTTTCTGAAAAAACTAAGAATTATATTGATATTAGTGGTTTATCAGATTACGTTTTGGATTTTAAGTGTGATTCTAGTGGTACTAGTTTTGGGATTAAAAATAGTGGGACTTCTATTCAATTAGTTTTGGACCCGGTATTTTCTCCCCAAGAAATAAATTCTCCCACCCTACTTCTTTGGTCTTTACCTTATTATCATCCATATAAGATTATGGACTTATTAATGGTTAGTTCTTCCAATACTAAATATTATGTATTAGGAGATAATTCTTTCAAAACGGAGTTAGAAAAAGCTGTTCGTTGGGAAAAAGGAGAAAAGGCTAGTTTTAATTTTGAATTTATTTCTGATGTTAATAAAATCGTTGCGGGGAGTAATTACCAGGTTAGATTATTAGATTTAACGGGTAATAATATTATAGCTGGTAATTCTGTTCCTTCTAGTTTAAGTAACTTAGATGATTCAAAAGTAACTGGTTTAAGTTTTTCTGGAGGATTAACTTATTTTCAGAAAAAAAATGGAAAATGGAATCAATTAAATACTCAACCATTACCTTTAATTTCTTCATCTGGAGATATGGATTCAGCTAAATACGCGGCCATTTTTTCTGCTGATGGAGACAGTTATACTTGTAATATGATGAAGGTATTTAAGCGGATGAGTTATGTTAATAAAGTTTATGCCGGTAAATTAAAAGAATTAATTACTTATTATAGTAATCCCACAAATACTGGCTCCTCCACTTGTATATTAATGCTTAAATCCGGGCAAAATAATTTAGATAATAACCTTAAATTATTAGATGGGGCAGTAAATAGTTGTGTTTTAAATCAGAACTATGATTCTTGCCGTAGCATTACTACTTATGCCGCCAAAATAAATCAACTAAACTTGGAGTTACAAGAAAAAGGGTGTATTACCTTATATTAAAAATGAAAAAAGCTCAAATTCAGATGACGGAAACCATTGCTGTCCTTTTTATTTTTTTCATTTTAATCATCTTTGGAATTATTTTTTATTATAAATACAGCCAGGTTTCTTTTAAAGAGCAACAGGAACAGATGTTAGGTAAAAGAGCTATGGAAATTACCCTAAAAACTTTGTTTTTGCCAGAATTGATTTGTAGTAAAGGCAAAGCCGAACCCGAAGATAATTGTTTTGATTTAATAAAATTAAGACAAGTGAATTCTACCTTTAAAGATAATTATCGGGATTATTATTATAATCTTTTTCCATATACTACCATTACTGTCCAAGAAATTTCTCCAGGTAATCAAAGCTGGTTGTTATATGATAAGCCAAAGTCCAATTGGACACTTAAAGAAGCGACTTATTTTGTAATTGCTTTGAAAGATGACTTAAAAACTGAAGATGAAGGTAAATACGCGTTTGGCGTTTTAACCGTGGAGGTTTATGGTTAAAATGAGAAAGAAGAGCCAGATGGAAATAATAGGTTTAGTTATTATTGTTATTTTAATAGCATTAGGTATGTTATTTATGGCTCAGTTTGCTTTAAAGGGAGATCCCAAAAAGAAAATATTTGTTCGAAAGGGATTGGCTTATAGTACTATGGGTGCTTTAATGAAAACTGACATTTTATGTAAGGATTATGGGTTAAGTAGTAAAATTGATACGAAATATTTAGCTATTGGGGAAAAATTAGTGGATGATTGTGCTGGTTCGTTTGCGGATACCAGTAGATCCACATTTATGTGTGATAATCAGCATTCTTGTGTTTTTTTGGGTGAAACTGTTGCCGATTTATTAAACCAAACTTTAGGTAAATGGAACAAACATTACGAATTTAAGTCTAATTTAGTTTATGGCACTAAAGTAATATTATTAGTCAATGTTACTGATAGTTCCGGTAAAGGTTGTCCTGGTGAAAGAGACACTTCCGGATTATTTCCGTTTAATACTCCATCGGGAATTGTAGAAAATGTTTTGTATGTTTGTGATTAAATACTCTTTTTTTTCGTTATAAAATTATGGTAAAATTTATATAGGTTGTTTCTTTTTTTAGAGGTAGGAAGATCATTAATAAAAAATGAGGTGAATTAGTTATGAGTTTCTTTAATAAAAAAGGGGACAGTTTATCTTTAAATGTGATAATTGTGGCTGCTTTAGCTTTGATTGTATTAGTAATATTAGTTATGATTTTTACTGGAAGAATCAGTATTTTTAAATTAGGTGTAGATAAAGCCGGAGAAACGGAATTAGCCAAATTAAAATTAAATTATGGGGTTTGCCATCCTACTTCATCTAAAGAATCTAGTTTTTTAGATAGTTTAAGTAAAGCTAGTTCTGAAACCGCTAAATCTACAGAAATAAGTACTTTTAGCTCGGAAATATCTCGATGTAAGGCTTATAACACTGATAAAACTACCTGTGAGGGAGCTGGATGTTCTTGGCAGTAAATAAAAAAGCCGATGGAAACATGTTTTGGATTATTATCGGTGCAGTTATTGCTTTAGTGGTTTTAATTATTCTTTTAATTATTTTTAGCAGTAAAACCAGTTTATTAGAAACCGGGTTAATGAACTGCGAAAATAAAGGAGGGATATGTAAAGCCGGGGGAGGTTGTTCTGGAACCGCTTGCGATACTGTTTGCACTGGTGTTTCTGGAGGAAGTTATTCTTATAGTTCTACTTTTAGTTGCCCAACCAAAAATGATATTTGTTGTTTAGGCGTAAAAGACTCTAGTAAATAATTATATGTTAACCTCGAAAAAAGCGGAAGATCATGGAATTAGTTTTATTGTGATAATAATTCTTTGCGTTTTATTAGGATTAATTCTGTTATTTTCTATTTGGAAATTGCGAGGTAAATTAACTCCATGAAATTAGCTAAGAAAGGTATGGAAATGTGGGAAATTGTAATCATTATTTTAGCTTTAGTTTTATTATTAGCCGTAATTATTTGGTATGGGATACTAGGCGGGGAAATTAAAAGTTTATTTGGTATTTTTGAGGATTTATAATGGCCATAAACAAATTAGTTTATTATATTATTCCTTTAGTAGTTTTAGTTTTAATCATTATTTGGCAGTTTGGCCCGAATGGTTTAATGGAAGGAGTGAAAACAGCAGTTAAAGGAGTAATTAGTAAAGTTTCTTTTGGAGCTAAAACCACTCTGGCCTCTAAATTAATATTGCCTACTGAACACGAAACTGCGATTAGAAATTTAGTCTCCATAATGGGTAAAATGAGGGATAGTTCTTCAACCAATTGTTATATGAATTATAAAGTTAAAGGATATGGTCATTCGGGAATGCCCGATTTAGGAGGAACTACGGGCACAATTATTACTTTATCTGAAAATAAGATTGATCTTTCTTATAATGGTCAGGTTCCGGATAGTTTAACGAAAGAATTAAACCCTCAGATGAAGGGAATAAAATTATGCGTGATTTCTGGAAAAGAGGTTTCTGATAATTTTTATACTAATTTTTTGAATACTGAAACTGCCTCTTCCCAAAATTGTGTTAGTTATGGAAAATGTTATTCACCGTATTATACTTCTGTAAAAAAAATAATCCTTAGTGGAACGGAATCTATCTCTTATGATAGTTATTCCAATTTGGAATTAGAAGATGGTGGTTGGTTGTATAAAAATGATTTAGGAGAAATTTGTTTTTTCCCCACCCAAGATATGTTTAATGGGGATGAAGGTTTAAATGATGATTTTGTTTTTGGTGGAGGCAATTCTCAAGGAGAAAGCATTCCTTATAAAATTAATTCTGGAGAGTTAAAGCTTTGTTCTTCTACTGGGGATTGGAAAAAATATCAATCTATTGAACTAGCTGTAGAAGATGATAATTCAGTTGTTGGTCAGGTTATCACTCAGGTTTGTACGGGGTTGATAGGTAAAGATTGTTTAACTAAATATAACAAACCCTTTAAAGAATTACCTTCTGAAGCTAAGTCTGGATGTTGGGTAGTTGCTACTTCTTCTTCTTCTCCAACTTATTATGGCTATTTTTGGGGAGAAGCGGAAGAAGGCCAAATACTCTACTCTAATAAACTAGAATCTCCCGGAAATTTGGAAATGGTTTCTGATTCCTTAAAACTAGGCCAAAATGAGAAGATTAAAACGGTTTTTTCAGACCGAGCCTGGTATGCTTTTAATGGCCATTCTCTTGTTTGTTTAAACCATTACTGGTATGATTGTACTAGTAATGAAGCCGGTAAAATATTAAATTTAAATAATAAAAAATATACTTGCACCTTAGATAACAAATATCCCGTTTGGAAGGAAACACCATGAATAAAAAATCTATGAGTTTTAATTTTTTGGTAAGTGCAATTATTGTTCTCGTTGCTTTTGTAATTATTAGTGGGATATTAACTACTTTTGTGCTTAAATCTAATGATAAAGAAGCAGAAAAAGCCTGTCAATCTTCAGTGGCCTTAAGGGCAGCTACCGCCTTAAGTATCGGTGATGGAGCTGAAATTAGAAGTGTTCCTATTTTGTGTAAAACAATCGACAAAAAAATTCAAGGCACTAAAGATGAAGTAAAAAGGCAATTTGCTGATAATATGGTTAAGTGTTGGGAAATGTTTGGAGAAGGAAAATACGATAAAAATATTTTTGATAATTTAGCTGTTTTCGGTGGAAGTAATCGTTGTTTTATGTGTTATACTTTAATGGTAGATGAAAGTAGCGATTTTAAGAAAGGGGATAAAATAACTGCAGATGAATTTAAAGACTATTTGATAAATACTGAACATCCTAAACTCAAAGGAGTAACTTATTTGAATTATTTTCAATCCACTGGTGGCCGAGGCCAAGTGTTGGGAATTTTATCTAACGATGGAATTACTCCGGGTAATTCTTATGCTGTGGGTTATAAAGCTAAAGCTACTAAATGCAGTTGGTGTGAATATATTGCAGTTGGTTCTGCCGGAGCGACAGTAGTAGGTTTAGTTATTTTGGCTATACCTACAGGGGGATTGTCTTTAACTGCGGTTAGTTTAGTAGTTGCTGGAGGAGCAACATCCATTGCCACTGGTTCTAAAACAATTGATCAGGAATTTTTTAGTGAAGTTAATATTGATACCATCTATTTTGTTGATATGAATAATAAACAACTCCAAACCCTATTTGAAAATTCTTGCGAAAAAGTAGAAGATGATGTTGGGGGAAAATAAAAGGTGAATTCCAAATGATGAATAAAAAAGGTATGACTTGGGAACAAATAGTTTTAGCTATTATTGCTGTAGTTGTCGTTGTTTTAGTTATTTGGTGGTTTAGAAGTGGTGGAGACAAAGCCTATGGTCAAGTAGACGATAAACTAAGCGGGTTAGGAGATTGTGATAATGATAATGTTGCTAATATGTTTGATAAATGTATTTGTGATCCTAATTACGGAGAAAAACTAGAGACTGGAAAAAAATGTGGAGCTTCTGACAGTACAGCAAAAACCAATTGTCCAACTCAATGCTCTTAAATCAAAAACATGAAAAAAAAAGCTATTGTTTTGAATTTTTTAATAACTTTGATTTTAGCTATTATTATTTTTGTTCCTGCTTGTGTAATGGTCAATAAACTTTTTACTCCAGCAGATTCTCAAGCTAAGGATAGTTTTCTTAGTTTAGCTAAAGAAATAAAAAAAGTGGCTTCAACAGTAAATGGCCAAGGTAGTTATATGTTAATTATGGAGCCAGGAACAGTTATTGTTGGTTTTACTAAAGATACCTTTAAACATTGTTTAAGAGAAGGAAAACTGGATACTTGTGAGACTTGGAAACGCCCTACCGATTCCGAATGTAGTTCTGGAAGCTGTGTTTGTTTAATTAAAGATTTTAGCCCTAAAACCAGTACTGGTGAAATTAAATATACTTCTGCTAGTTGTTATAATTTAGGTAATATCGGGTTAGCTCTACCTACTTTTAAATCGGGATTTACTAATAATGCTTTAACCACTACAGAAAAAGATGGTTTTTTAATTGGTCGAGATTTGAAGAGAGGAGAGGTTAATTTAGTTTATCCTCTTAGTTTTAAAAATCGGAGAACCCCCGTTTATTTAATTAATAAAGATTCAATCGTATCTATTTGTACTGATTCAGAATGTAAGGAATTAGATTTAACTACTGTTGATCCAAGCGAGGGAACCTCTAGCGTTACCCGTACACCTTATGGTTAAAAAATGAACAAAAAAGCAAGTAGTATTTTAATGATTATTTTTGAATTATTAGCTGTAATTTTAATTATTTGGATTACTACCGAAGTAGCTTATGGGATGGGTAAATCAGATACAGTTGTTAAAGTTAATTTAGCTACCGATTTAAAAATGATGGTTAATACTTTAGCTGGGGTGTCAGGAGATGTGGTGATAGAATATCCTCTTAATGTAGTAAATTATACGTTTACTTTAAGTCAGAATAGTGTTTCTGTATTTAAGAAAACTGAATCTGACCAACAAAAAGTAACTCGAACTTTTATTTTACCCACGGGTTATTTTGCTAGTGGTTCTTTAGATGAAAAAAGTAGATTATGTTTAGAAAAAAAAGATAAAAATATCTTCTTAAGAGAATGCTTAGCTGAGGAAAAATGAGTGACGACGATGTTTTTGAAGTGGCTAGGAAGAATATTTATTGGATGTTAATAGGGGTAGTAATAACCGTAGTGGTATTTGTTTTTGCTTTAATTTTAATAAATCATCAAAATAGATTAACTTCAGTATCTCCTAGATTAAATGCTGATTTTTTAGCTCATAGATTTTTAGCTAATTCCGATTGTTTTGCTTATCAAGATAAAGACACTGGTAGAACTTATCCTGGTATTATTGATTTAAACAAATTTACCACCGAACAAATGAATAAATGTTATTTGCCAGATAAAGAAAAAGGTTATATTGATTATAATTTTAAATTATCTTTATCTAATGAACAGAAAAGCATTATTACTAATAATTTTTACAATAAAGATGACTTTACTTTACATTATCTGGTTTTAGTTAAAACTACTACTGGCTTAAAAAAAGACACATTAATTATAACTGTACAGCAGAAAATTTAAAATGATTCCGAAAAAAGCAATGATGGACGATTTATTTGACTTTTTATTTACTGTAATGGTTCTATTTTTCATTCTTATTTTTGTTAATGTGGCTTTAGTTTATGGTCAGCAACAAAAAGAAACTCAATCTGTTTATTATCTTGAACAAGTAAAGGTAAATGATGCCCTGTTAAATTTTTTAAGATTACCAGTTACTTTATCTGAAGATAAGCAAGCTAATATGTTAGATATAATTAGTTTAGTTGATGTAAATACCAATAGAGATGAACGAATAAAAGCTTTTCAAGATAATGCCAAAATTTATTTCAGTAATAAATTTCCCGGTTCAGAATATTGGGAAGGGGGTTATCCTTGGAAAATAAGTGTTTATGGTCTTAATGAACCATTAGACGATTTATCTTCTTTGTATAATAGTTATGGATATAATACTAAATCCACTTGTGATCCTACGGATACTCAAAGCAGTTATTCTTATATTATTAAACTTAAAAAAGTAGATGGGCAAGAAGTCAATTTGGTTTTTTGTATTTATAAGTCCTATTTAGAAAATCGAGCGAGTAATAAAAATGGTTAATAAGAAAGGCGCTTTATTTCATTGGATTATTTTTGGGGTTTTAGCTGCCTTTGGTTTATTTTTTATTTTAGCCAATCCTTTAGAAATGGGTTATTCTATTAAAGGTCAATGGCAATCCGATTTTTTAAAGAATTATTATCTTATTTCTGAAGAGGAAATGCTTAAAACTGATCTTAATGCTAAATTAATAATCAAACAAGCAGTGTTGGATTTAAGTCAAAAAGGGGGATTTAACCAAAAAAGTGAATGTCCTACAATTAATAATTATAATGTATGGAATAAAATAACAGATTGGAAAAAATGTTCTCCCGAACCAGAAAAAGAATTAATAGCGGGGATTAAAAGTAAATTACTTCTTTCTTATCCCTTAAGAACTTATGATTTAAAATTAGATGGTTTAAGTGTTTACGGTAAAAGTAATTCTGAATCCCTTTCTCGTTCCACAAACAAATATTTCCTCAAATATTCTTATTATCCCCATTTCCGAATTACTTTAGATTTTGATCCCAAGAAAGATTATGAAACCTTAAAGGGTGAAGCCTTAGAATTGGTTAATTCTTGCCGTAATGTTAAAAATTTAGAAAAGTGTATTACTGACAAAAGAAAAAATAATTGGAAATTTAAAGATTGTACTGCAGAAAAATATACCGAACAAGATCGTTCGGTATTATTTTGTGTAACTAGCCCACAACAAGTTAAGATATATGACACCAACTCTAAATTAATTCCTTTAACTTATTTATTTGCTTTAGACTTTACCGCTACTATCCCATTCCCCATTGAAAAATTAGATGCTGATGTTGATTTAAAGAACGGTTTTGTGGAAATAATTTTTGATCAAGATAAATCCGCAGATTCTTATAATATTTATTTTACGGATTATACTTTTATTTCTTCTAATACCGGTACTGTGGCTGAACTCAAAGAAAAAGTATTTTCTGGTTATTTTTGGTCATATAAAGAATTAAAAAATTCCGAACTAATTTCTGATCCAACCAAATGTGCTTCAGGGGTAATTAAAGAAAAAAATAAAGGTTATCTTTGTTTGGATAAGGTTTATTATACTTTAAGCGATAGTAAGCTTCAATTGAACAAGGATTATTTAGTGGCTGTCACTACTGTTAAAAGTATTAAAGAATCAGAGATTAATTCTTTTTTTAAGTTTAAGTATACTTGAAAACATAAAAACTTATAAACGTTTTTTTAATCCCTTATATTATGTTTAAAATCCCTTTACCTGAATTAAAAGAGAAAATTAAACTTGGTTCTAATTTAACTGAATTAGAATTGAATGAGCGTATAAAACAGAAAATTAATGATTTATCCGGCTTAGTTTCTGAAGAAGGAGCCGCTCATATTATTGCCAATGAATTAGGCCTCAATTTAGCTGAAAAAGCTTACCGATTAAAAATAAAAAGGATTGTTCCGGGTATGCGTGATTTTGAGGTCTTGGGTAAAATAACTGCCATCTCTGAAATAAAAGAATTTAACAAAGGAGAAAAGAATGGAAAAGTGGGTAGTTTTCAGATTAGTGATGAAAGCGGGTCTTTACGGGTTGTTTGCTGGAATGATCAAACCAAACATCTTAGTCAATTAAAAGAGAATGATATTATTTTAGTTAAAGGTGGGTATGTTAAGGAAAATAATTATAACCAAATAGAATTACATTTAAGTGATCGTAGCGAATTATCAATTAATCCGGAAGGAGAAGAAATTAAAGAAATCAAACCTAAGTTAAGTTATCAACGGAAAAAAATTAAAGATCTTTTAGATGGTGAAAATGGAGTGGAAATCTTAGGAACAATTGTTCAAGTTTTTGATCCACGTTTTTTTAATGTTTGTAAGGAATGTAACAAAAAAGTTACCGAGAAAGAAGAAGGTTTTTATTGTAATGAACATGGTCAAACAGAAGTAGATCGTTCTTATGTATTTAATCTTATTCTCGATGATGGGAGTAGTACTATTCGTACAGTTCTCTGGAAAAATCAAACCAATACTCTTCTTAATAAAACAGAAGAGCAAATGCTTTTGTTTAAGGATAATCCTGGTTTTTTCGACGAAATAAAAACTGAATTGTTGGGGGAACAATTTAGGATTATTGGAAGAATTAGCCATAACCCTATGTTTGATCGTTTAGAGTTAACTGCCCAATTAGTTTTTAAGGCTTTAGCTGAAGAAGAAATGGAAAAAATAAATTCTAACTAATCATGTTGTTTTTTACCCATATTTTATTTGGTTTATTAATTGCTCTTCTTTTTAAAAGTTTTTTACCTGAAATTAATTATTGGCTTTTTCTTTTTTTAGTATTATTAGGGTCTATTTTTCCTGATATTGATGAACCTAATAGTAAAATTGTTAATTGGAGCGGGTTTATTGGTAAAATCATTAGTTTTTTCAGCCATCATCGTGGTTTTTTCCATTCTTTATTTTTTATTTTATTAATTAGCTTAATTTTAAATTTGTTCCTAAGCATTTATTACCTCTTTGGTTTAGTTTTAGGATTATTCTCTCATCTTTTTTTAGATAGTTTAACGAAACAAGGGATAGTTTTATTTTATCCCTTACCCTATTTCAAATTAAAAGGCTGGATGGTTACAGGGGGAATTATAGAATGGTTAATTAGGCTTATTTTTTTGGTGTTAATAATCTATTTGCTAATTTAAAAGAACGCCAATAATAATCTTGGGTATCATATTTACCAATACCTGATTCATGCCACAATAAAAAATGAGCAATTCCTACATCTAAAGCCAATTTACTACATATTGTACAATAGGGGTCACCAGCAAAAGCCATTTTTCCCTGTTCATTTAATCTAACATAATATATTTCTGAACCATCAATCTTTTTTGGATTTTTAATTAAAGCATCAATTATTGCTCTTTGTTCTGCATGAACGCAACAAGTTCGGTCTGATTTAAAATTTAAGGGTAATTCCTCTTTAATACAATGATCTAAAGTAATTCCGTTTGGTGGTGAATTAAATCCTCGACCAATAATCTCTTGATCTCTAACAATAACTGATCCCCCCTTTGCTCGATAACAAATTGAGTTTAAGGCGATATCAGCACAGAGAAGAAAAAAAGATTCCGCCCGTTCTTTTTTTTTCCCTGATAGATAATCCATTTTTTTATTTTCTTTAAATTTTACCAAACCATTTTTTGATTGGTTAACAGTAATCTAGAACTTAAGGATCCTTTTTTAGCTGCTTCTTTTAATTGTTCTGGCACTCCCCAATCCCATTTTTGATATTGAGTAATTCCTAATACCATCTGAGGCACTTTTGGTTTTTCTTTGATTATTTGAGCTTCATATTCTTTCATATGGATAGTTGCTTTATCTGTCTCTATTTGTCCTTCACCAATTGGTTTTACAATAATTAAACCTACCCCCAATTTATCCTTACCTATCCTAGCTACAGCCATATCTGGGGATTCTCCTTCTTTTAAGGTAGTTGCAGGTAAACTCCAAACATTAGGTAAAGTTTCATCATCTGTAGGTCTTTTTACTATTAAAAACCGAGTGTGATCTGAATTATAAATTACTACCGATACTGTTTTTTTCAATAATTTGTTGGGTTGGTTTTTACTGATTAAATCCCAGTTATAACCAATTATTTTTGGTTGAAGAGCTAGTAATTCTTCACGGTAACTTAACTCTGTTGGTATTCCTTGGAGTAAATAAATGGGTATTTTTTTATAAAAAGCTAGACCCATCTCCAATAAGGAGCTCCCTCCAATATATCCTGGGATATCATTTTTATCAAAATTAGCTACATAAATAGCATCGGATTGTTCAATTTTCTTAAAGTGGTCATTAATTAAATCATAATGAATTTTAGCTAAAGCATCTTCAGTTAAATGATGATAATCTACCATACTAGGCAAGAATACTTCATGCCCCTTTTCTTCTAGAGATTTTTTTATGGAGTTTAACTTTTCGAAAAATTTAGCGCTACTACATAAAGTTATTTTCATATTTTTGGTTATTTAGAAGGATTATATTAATTTTGCTGTTCTTGAGAATAATCAAAGTTTATATTATGATCTTAATTAATCTAAAAAAAGGAGATTATTTAGGTATTCTTCTATTATCTATCCTAATTGCTTTACCATTAACCAAGGCGTCTGTTATTTTTTCTTTGGCAGATAATAATATTCGATGTAATGTTGGTTGGGAAATTTCCATCTTTTTTGCTGATTCTATTTGATCTAATTTCAATATGTTTTGTAGTCTTAATGCTTCTAATTCGTCAGGGTTTAATATTACTTCTTGTAATTGGTTTAAGGGTATGCCTGCTGGTTTGAAATAAGTTACTTCTGGGTTGAACTGTACTCTTCTTCTTAACTTTGGTCTTGGTGACACTTTAAATATTTGATTTATTCACTGTTTTTTATATTAGTTCTCATTCTTAATCTTCTATTTCTTCTTCCAGGATTAAGTTGGTTATTGTTATTATTTCCTTTGCATTTTCCTAATCCTCTTCCCGTAAGTGAGCCTTCTCCATTAGGTCCAGTTCCGTCTTTATTTGGCATTTTTAGTCCTCCCGATATTTTTTTATTTTTCTTTTTTTTGTTAGGTTATGAATAAATATTCATAACTACTATTTAAATCTTACGGTGTTGTATTATTTTTATTTGCTTTTTTTTAAATTTTGTAGTAATAGACAACTGCTGAAAACATCAATATTTAATGATTTAGCCCTTATATCTTCAAAAGACACCCCTATTAGACAACTGGACAACATCGGGTAAGATATATAAAGTTGTTTCATTCAAAATATCTTGTAACCGTTTTTGGTTACACCTCACTATATCTATAATTAGGTATAGTATGAAAAAAGATCCGAATAGGAAAGAGGTGTTGGAAATGCCAACAATACAAAGACAAATAAAAGAAACAGGTAGTAATTTACCTGAAAAAAAGTTTAAAGCTGGAGCTATCTCCGCTACCATTTGGCAAAATAAAGGCCAGAATAAACAAGGAGAAGAAATCGGGTATCAAACCATTTCTTTAGAACGTAATTATATGGATAAAGAAGGGAAATGGCAAGGAACAAATTCTTTAAGAGTTAATGATTTGCCTAAAGCTATGATTGTAGTGCAAAAAGCTTACGAATATTTAGTTTTGAATGAACAACAATAATCAATTGAGGTGGAATTAAATGGTGCAAGAAAAAAAGATTCAATCTATTTCTGATTTACCCGGTGTCGGAGCAGCAACTGCAGAAAAATTAGAATCAGCTGGTTTTCGTGATATGATGGCGGTAGCAGTAGCTACCCCCGGAGAATTAATTGAAACTGCCGGTATTTCCGAAGCAGTAGCCAGAAAAATGATTAATGCTGCTCGAGATAGTATGAAAATGGGTTTTGAAACAGGTATTGACGTATTAAAGAAAAGAGAGATCGTCTCTAAAATCAGTACCGGTTCTGAAAAATTTGACAAATTAATGGGGGGAGGTTTTGAAACTGGTGCTATCACTGAATGTTTTGGTGAATTTGGAAGTTCTAAAACTCAAATTGCCCATATATTAGCCGTTAATGCTTTGAAAGAAGATCCGGATGCTGTAGCGGTTTATATTGATACTGAAAATACATTTAGACCAGAACGAATTACTCAATTAGCTGAAGGGGTTGGTCTTAGTCCTGAAGAAGTTTTAAGTAGAATTATGGTAGCTCGAGCTTATAATTCTGATCATCAAATGTTATTAGCAGAAAAAGTTGACAGCTTGATTAATGAGCAGAAGAAAAAAGTTCGTTTAGTTATTGTCGATTCTTTAACTTCACATTTTCGAGCTGAATTTATTGGTCGGGGAACTTTAGCTGAACGACAGCAAAAATTGAATCGGCATATGCATTTATTATCCAAAATTGCCTGTTCTTACAATATTTGCGTTTATGTTACTAATCAGGTAATGGCTAAACCAGACCAATTCTTTGGAGATCCTACTACGGCTATTGGTGGACATGTTGTCGCTCATGCCTCTACATTTAGGATTTATTTAAGAAAAGGTAAAAAGGGGAGTAGGGTAGCTAAATTAATTGATGCTCCGAACTTAGAAGATGGAGAAGTTTGCTATGAAGTCACCCCTCAAGGTCTTGTTGATGTAGAATAATTTTTTTTCTTTTTTACCATTATCTTTTTATAG
>Ga0208373_1003513_pt1 | contig 15279 bp, 11 predicted proteins | sample RifOxyC2_FD_184036 | JGI IMG/M metagenome (GOLD analysis project Ga0208373, IMG submission 184036) | Soil microbial communities from Rifle, Colorado - Rifle Oxygen_injection C2 (SPAdes) | ecosystem: Environmental > Terrestrial > Deep subsurface > Rock core/Sediment | place: Rifle, Colorado...
ACGCCTCAAAGCTGCTTGGGATCACAGCTATCTGCTAAAAATCTTGGCTAAATAATTTCTACATGCGATTGCCCTGCCTCCGAAATAAAAAACTATTGATAAAAAGCTCAGGGTCTGATAATTAAGAAAAGTTTTTTTGATGGTGGGCGTAGCTCAGTTGGTAGAGCACCAGGTTGTGGCCCTGGTGGCCGAGGGTTCAAGCCCCTTCGCTCACCCCATTTTAAAGCAGAACCCAGTTAAAGCCGGACCAGTTAAAGCCGGGTTAGATGAGGGGCATCATGTGCATGGCCTTCATGATCCGGCTTTGTCGCATCCGGATATAGGCGGACGGATTTTTAACAGACCATTTGTGAGGGTTCGGCAGGATGGCCGTCATCAGGGCGGCCTCTTCCCGGGTAAGGGTTTTAGCGCTCTTGGAGAAATATTTTTGGGCCGCCGCTTCCGCCCCGGTCACCCCTGTTCCCCAGTCAACGGTATTGAGATACATTTCAAGAATCCGGTGCTTGTTCCAGAAGACTTCAATCAAAACCGTATAATAAATTTCAGCCAGTTTCCGGAAAACGTGGCGGCTGGATAAAAGGAATACGCTTCTGGCCGTCTGCATGCTGATGGTGCTGGCCCCCCGTAATTTTTTTTCCCGGATCAGGCTGTTGTAAGCTTTTTTTATTTCATTGAAATCAAATCCCCTGTGGGACAGGAACCGCTGGTCTTCGGAAGCCATCACTGCCCTTCTTAGATGCGGCGAAATCTGTTCGATATTTTTCCAGCGATAGACCGGCTGCTTTTCAGGCTTCCCCTTGACAAGGGCTTCCACCCGTTCCCAGGCCACATTGGGGGTTACCGGCGGATTGATGAACCGGAGAGAAGCCACCTGAACAAGGGTAAAGGTGAACAGGCCCAACAGGAATTTTAAAATCCGGACGGGCCATTTGTATTTCTTATGTTTTTCCATTTTCTTTCCGGGTTCTACTTTTAATGATGTGCATTGTCAATTTAAAACCCGGTCATATAATAGAAAAAGGATGGGAAAAGAATTTGATACAATACCCGTCCGTATATCAAAAAAGAGGTGACGAATGACTCAGATATTTGAAATGAACCCGGACAAAACAAAAGAGGTCCTGAATATTGATATCCATGATCCTGCATTTGATTTTTCCCAGGCCAAGCAGATGGCCAAGGAAAAAGCTTTTGAACGATGCGGTCATCCCATGATCCTGTCATGGAAAAACGGAAAGACCGGGGAATTCTACCCCAATTATGAATGCGGCGTTCCGGACCGGCCCTTCTGGATCAGATATGCGGAAGGAAGGGGCGCAAACCTGACCGTTGATTTTAACAAGGGCGAATATGTGTTCATGATTTTGAAAATTTGAAACCCATTGCAGAATGGGTTTCATTATGGTATCTAAATGGTCGCTTCATGGAATTACGCGCCCGTAGCTCAGCTGGATAGAGCGTCGGACTTCGAATCCGTAGGCCGGGGGTTCGAATCCCTCCGGGCGCGCCACAACAAATTGTAAATGATGCCCTCCTGCAATTCACTCGACAGACACTGATGTGCTTAAACAGGGGACCCAATGAAATTCGTATTCAAAAATTCGTCTCATATATGCGCTCTGGGCGTCATCATATTATCCGTCATGGGCCTTCTGGGCTATCTGCCCGGTTTAGGGGTGCTGGCCGGCATCCATAAAGATTATATTCCCATGGCGCCTGCCACAGCCGTCAGTTTCATGATCCTGGGAGGGATTCTCCCGGCTTTAAACACAAAACCCCTTTCCAGGACAAGAATGATTGTTCTGTCGGTCCTGACGCTCATGGTATCTCTTTACGGTTTAATGGATATGATGGGGTATATGATCGGGATAGACCTTGTTTTTGAGCAGGCCCTTGTACCGGTCAGCTCATCCCATGGCGGGATACCGGTCGGAAGGATGTCTCCGGTCACAGGGAGTGTCTTTTTTCTCTCAGGGATTGCCCTAGGGTGTCTCATCCTTCAGAAGGGGGCAAGCCCTCCGGATAAGCGGATTGAATATATCGGAGGCTGCCTGGCCGTCCTAGTTCTGATCGTCAGTTTTGTGTTCAGTCTGGCCTATTTCCATGGAAGCCCCCTGCTATACGGATATACCTCCCTGATTCCCATGGCGCTGACCACCGCCCTGGGGTTTTTGCTGCTTTCACTGGGGATTCTGATTTCCCGTAGCGATGGGTTTCCCATGAGAATATTTACGGATCATTCTACGTTGGCCTATTTGCTGCGCTACATGGTTCCTTTGTCCATCCTGTCCGTTCTGCTGGGAGGGCTTACGGCAAGCTCATTTATCCAATGGCTGGAGATCAATCCGGCGATTATCTCCGCTGCCTTGACAGTGTTGATGGCTATTTTTACAGGGCTTACGGCCACTTTCATATCGCGTCATATGGGTATGGTCATTGATCACCAGAATGATATTATCAAACGATCCAGACAAGCATTGAGCCGGCAGGAAGAAGAATATCGCATCCTGTTTGAGACCATGGCCCAGGGGGTGGTGTATCAAAATCCAGACGGTGAAATCCTTACCGCCAACCCGGCAGCTCAACATATTCTTGGCTTGAGTCTGGATCAGATGAAGGGGCGGACATCCAAAGATCCCAGATGGAAAGCGGTGGATAAGAATAGAAATGAGCTGCCCGGTGATGGGCATCCGGCCATGGTGGCGCTTAAAACCAAGAAACGGGTAAAAGATTTCATTCTGGGCGTATTTAATCCAAAACATAATAATTATGTCTGGATCCTTGTGAACTCCGTGCCCCAGTTCAGGGAAGGGGAGGATGAACCCTACCAGGTGTATTCCACATTCCTTGACATCACCGAGTCCAGGCAGGCCGAAGCTGCGCGCGACATGCTCATGGCCGCCATTGAACAGAGTGGTGAAATGGTGATCATCACCAGCCCGGAGGGAATTATTCAATATGTCAACCAGGCCTTTGAAAAGGTAAGCGGGTATACCCGGCAAGAAGTCATCGGCCAAAATCCGCGTATCCTGAAAAGCGGTAAACAGGACGAGGCGTTTTACCATCAATTGTGGGCCACCCTTTCCCAGGGAAATACGTTCAAAGGACGGATGGTGAATAAGCGTAAAGACGGCAGCTTCTATACCGAAGACGCCGCCATTTCTCCGGTGTGCAACGCCTCCGGCGCCATTGTCAATTATGTGGCCGTCAACCGGGATATTACGGAACAGATCCTTTTGGAAGCCCAGTTTCAGCAGGCCCAGAAGATGGAATCCGTGGGCCGGCTGGCCGGTGGGGTGGCCCATGATTTCAACAATATGCTCACCATCATTGTCAGCTATACGCAGATGCTTATCAGTCAGACAACTGCCTCCGATCCGATCCACAATGACCTGAAACAGATTCTCAAGGCCGCCCAAAGATCCACCGAGATCACCCGGCAATTGCTGGCCTTTGCCCGTAAACAGACCATCAACCCCAAATATCTGGATGTGAATGATGCGGTGGAAAGCACTCTCAAAATGCTCAGACGGCTTATCGGTGAAGACATCGACCTTTCTTGGAATCCTGAATCCAGCCTTTGGCCGGTGATGGCGGACCCGTCCCAGATTGATCAGATTCTGGCCAATCTCTGTGTCAATGCACGGGATGCGATCAGCGGTGTGGGTAAGATCACCATTGAAACGGATAATATCTCCTTTGACAATGCGTATTGCGCCGAACATGCGGGATTTGTTCCGGGGGATTTTGTCCTGCTGGCGGTGAGCGATGACGGATGCGGCATGGACAAACCGACCCTCGAACGTCTTTTTGAACCTTTTTTTACCACCAAGGGCCTGGGTCAGGGAACCGGTCTGGGCCTTGCCACCGTTTACGGCATTGTCAAACAGAACAACGGGTTTATCAATGTATACAGCGAACCGGAAAAAGGCACGACCTTCAGGGTTTACCTGCCGCGCCATGCCGGAGAAGCAGGGGAAATCCGGCCGAAAGAGGCTGCTGAAATCCGGATGGGCCGAGGGGAAACAGTTCTCATCGTTGAAGATGAGGCCTCTATTTTAAAACTGGGCAAACGGATTCTTCTGGAACTGGGATACACGGTTCTGGCGGCAGCCACTCCCGGCCAGGCCATGGAAACGGCAAAAACCCATGAAGGGGATATACATCTGATCATCACCGATGTGGTCATGCCGGAAATGAATGGCCGTGATCTGAGCAGGCAAATACAAAATCTTTATCCGGATATCAAGGTCTTGTTCATGTCCGGGTATACCGCCGATGTCATTGCCCATCAGGGGGTGCTGGACGGGGGGGTGTATTTTATCCAGAAACCGTTTTCCAACAAAGACATGGCTGCTAAAATCAGAGAGGTCCTGGACGCGCCGGATTGAAGACATTCAAGGAAATTGGACAGAGAAAAACCTTGAAAAAAGGAAAAAAAACGATAGAATCATTTAGAATATTTTCTTGTTTCTGAAGTTCGGTCCATAACCAACGGTATTAGAGACTAAATGCCAAAAAAATTTGACCATACTATATTGATTGTGGACGATGAAGAATCCATCGGCCTTGCCCTTGGCCGCATTGTTAAAGGCCTGGGCGTAAAATGTGTGTATATGCCATCCGGGAATGAAGCCCTTGCCTGGATGGAAAAGACGTCCAGCCCTGTTTCTCTGATTCTTTCAGATCAGAGAATGCCGGGTATGACCGGCCCGATATTTCTTGAAAAAGCCGGCGAGATTTCACCCCATACCCTTCGTTTTCTCATCACAGGTTATGCCGATATGGTGACCGTGAGTGATGCGGTCAATAGGGGGGCCATTCATCGCTATATTATAAAACCCTGGGATAATAAAGAATTGGTCGAGGCGATGAAGGAAGGACTTGGACAGTATGAACGGGTCATGGAAAACCTCCGGTTGCTCGCCCTTGCGAAAAAACAGAATGCCAAACTGTATGCGTTAAATACCGACCTGAAAAAAAGAGATGAGGAATACCATGAAACGCTTCTCCAAACAAACAAACACATTGCCCGGTTGGCGGACCGCCTTGAAAGAGGTTCTAAAGACAGGGACTATATGGATGAAATTAAATATATCCTGAAAGAAAAGGGTATGTTTGAGGAAGAGAAATTGAATGCATTTTATAGGGCCGTTGCCAGGAAGATATTCCAGGAATTTCAGGGACTGGCTTCCAGAAAAGGGTTTGAGATGCCCCAAGTCCTTTTGAAAGAATAAACAAATGAAAACCGGAAGGAGGCGCCATTCCAGAAGATCAACAACATAAAATTCTTGTGGTCGAATCCGACACCGGTCTGAATACCCGGATAAAAACCGTTTTATCTGAAAACGGATACCGGGTGAACGCGTATCGGTTATCCCACGAAGCGCTGGACGATCTTGAGAGTTCCAAGCCGTCTCCTTACAGTGTTGTCATTTCCGACTATATGATGCCCAAGATGAAAGGAGATGAAATTCTGAAAAAGGTGAGCGATATCTCACCCCATACCCAGAAAATTTTAATTGTTGATTTTTCCGATCCCCTATCCCTGATCCATACCGTTAATTTTGTAGGAATTCATTCCTGCCTGACGATTCCCTTTAATGATGAGGATCTTTTGGCCCAGGTGAATCGATGCTGCCACCAGTATACGATGTTTCAAAAACAAGAGAATTTTAAACGTCTGACCCGGCGTCAGAACCGGCAATTGACCCAACTGGCCGTTAATTATCAGAAAAAAGGTCTTTTATATTCGTCCGGGCTTGAGCGGAAGAATAAAGAAATCCGGCTTCTTGAAACCCGGCTTCGTTTCCTTGATGTATCGTCTCATGACTACAAACCCGTTCTGTTGGAAGATGTCCTGGCAGCACGGGCTCTCTCCTTTTCTACGGATAACTTTGTATTAGAATTTTTAGCCATCAAGGATAGAATAAAACGCATGCTTGAAGACATGGCTTCTTCTGCAGGCATCACCCTTGCCCCGGTGTTATACAACATGGTATTTGAATCAACCCCTTTGAATGAGGACCATAAGGATCTGGTGGATAAGGTATTGCCTCTTTTCTATGCGCTTCTTGAAAGCCGTCAAAAGACGGCCCCCTCTTCATATCAAGGGACAAGGGAAATCCCCCTTGATGATATTTTTGAGTTAAGCGTCTCCGCAGACCGGACCAAAGCCTTCCTCAGCATCAAAAAGACGGATAAGCGGTTTCTTGAACTCTCCCATGTCAAGGCGTTCCTCCAAGAGAAGAACATCACCCACGGCATAAAAATGGATTATGATATTGAATCCTGGCTTTTTGAAGCCCGGCCCGGAAATGAACCCTTTGTCATTGCAGAGGGGAAGGCCCATAAATGTTTAAAAGCGGCGGAAATCCGCTATCATTTCCCCGTTGATTATCTTCATGCAGGAAAAATCAATGAGGACGGGAGCATTGATTTCCGGGACAGGGGAGACATCCCCCATGTAGAAGAGGGGACCCTTCTGGCGGAAAAAATCAATCCTGAGTACGGCCCTCCCGGGATGGATGTATTTGGAAAACAGATCCTGATGGATAGGCCCGATGATCTGATTTTTTCAGCAGGACCCGGATCACGATTAGCCGAAGACGGTACCCGGATTTATGCAGTAGCATCGGGTCAGCCCCATCTGGACGCTCTGGGCAATATTTCCGTCTACCCGGAATTTCAGATTAAAGGAGATCTCGGCTTTGAAACCGGCCATGTTCATTTTGACGGGAATGTTATTGTCAACGGAATGGTCAAGGAAGGATTCAAAGTAAAATGCGCTTCCTTGACAGCCAAGGAAATTCACGGGGCTGAAATTGATATCACAGGGGACTTGAATGTTTCGCTCGGTATTGTGGATACCGAACTGGTCAAGGTCAGGGGATCGGTTCAGGCCAAATTTATTCACAATTCAAAAATCAACGCCTTTGGTGATTTAATTGTTCAAAAGGAGATCATTGATTCAAAAATATGTTTAAGCGGGGCCTGTATCAATGACGGCGGCCTGATCCTCAATTCCACCATTTCGGCAAAATTGGGGATCAGCGCAGGCACCATCGGAAATCCAAAATCAAAACCCTCAATCCTCACCGTTGGGGTGGATGAACAGATCAATCTTTTGGTGAAAGAAATCGATTCAAAAATACATATGAACAAGACCGCCATTCAGAAATTTGAAACCGAAATCTCACAACTGGAAGAAGAAGACCGAAGTCTTCACGGTATTATCTCCAAATACGCCCATGTTCAGGATCGGGCCCAGCTTGAACTCAAGATCATTAAAGAGAAAAGGGACGCTTTGAAAAGATCCGGCCGGACCACCGTGGACGAGGAAATCCTGACTGCGGCCACGAAAACCAAAAATGATATGGATACCGCCGGAAAAGAGATCAACAAGGGGTTTGATCGCCAGGATGCCATTGTCCGTGAAATGGCCGAGAAACAAGCCTTCATCAAAAAATGTGAAACCCACAACCTGGAACTTTCCGATGAAAAAAAACGGCTGCTCGTATTCTCCTTAAGAAAAACAGCGCTGCCGGAACTCAAGGTTGCAAAAAAAATTGAACCCGGAACACGGGTGATGGCGGCCCATTCTGCCTTGACCCTTCATCAGCCCTATTCCCGATGCAGCATCCGGGAAGTAACGGAAACCAATGACGGACGGGGTTCTATCGGTTCCCACGAATTGCAGATCGGCAGTTATTGATTCCCGCCATGATCATCCGATATTCTTGAGGACAAATTCCCAGTTGATCAGCTTGTCGAGCACGGCGGTCACATAGTCGGCCCGCCGGTTCTGGTAATCCAGGTAATAGGCATGCTCCCACACGTCAATGGTCAACAGAGGCTTCATGTCTGTCGTTAGAGGAAGATCGGCATTGGCGGTTTTGACGATCTTAAGTGTGTCACCGTCCATAACAAGCCAGGCCCAACCGCTTCCGAATTGTGAAAGGGCTGCCGCCCCAAATTCCTTTTTGCAGGCGTCCACGTTGCCGAAAGAGGCGTCGATTTTCTGTTTCAGGGCTGCCGGCGGCTCGCCCCCGCCCTTGGGCGTCAGGCTTTGCCAGTAAAAGCTATGGTTCCAGATCTGTGCGGCATTGTTGAAGATGGCCCCTTTTTCCGCCTGACCGGCAGTGGCGGTAATAATCTTCTCCAGAGTCTGGCCTTCATATTCTGTTCCTGTGATGAGTTTGTTCAGGTTGTTGACATACCCCTGATGATGTTTGCCGTAATGGAACCCGATGGTTTTGGCGGTGATGACAGGCTCCAATGCGTTTTCAGGATAGGGAAGAGGGGGCAGTAAATGGGGTTGGGCTGCCAGAGCAGTTTTGAAAGCTCCGCCCGTGGCAAGCCAGGCCACAGTGCCTGCCGACGCAATGAGAAAACCCCGGCGATCTACCAGCGTTAAAGAATCTTTTGAATCTTTCTTTTCCATGATATACCTCCTTTGCATTTATTATCCAGGACGCTCATCATTCGCTTCCTTTTTTGAAAAGCGCCTCAACAAGACAAATAGCATTATTTTTAAAATTGGTCTCCATATTTCGGCCGAAAAAATTTGCATTGTTGCCAAAGACAAGACCGGGACCCAGAGCATCCGGCAGCGGGGGGCGGGTCTCGGTAATGGTTTTTACTTTTCCCCACCAGAGACCGGCCGGCCCGCTTTCATCAAAGGCAAAAGTCTTTTCAAAACCCGCCTGTTCAATGAGGCCTGCTAATTCTTTCCAGGGTTCAAGAAAGGAGATGGACGCCTTTGCCGCCCAGGGCACCGGATAGTGCATGCCATTGCCGGAGCCCCGGGTGATTTCATGAAGCACCAGCTTACCTCCCGGTTTCAGCACCCTGTGGAATTCCTTCAGACCGGCGGCCTTGTCTTCGATATTCATGAGCAGATGCTGGGACAGGACCGCATCAAAGGAATGGTCTTCAAAGGGCAGGCGGGTCACGGAACCTTCCCGGAAATTGACCCGGTTTTCAAGCCCTGTGCATTTTGTCAGGAAACCGGCGCATTCAATAAACCGGTCCGAGAGGTCAAGCCCTGTCACCCGGCAGTTGAATTCTTTGGCCAGGAGCCTGGAAGACCCACCAATGCCGCAGCCTGCATCCAGGACCCGTTCATCCGGCAGTATCCCGACTTTTCTGAAGAGATTGATCCCGGCCATGGCCCCGCCCGTATGGAGCTGGTCCACAGGGGAAAGGTCTTTTAATTCAAGCCGGGAAAGATCTTTTAATTCAAGCCGGGAAAGATCTTTTCCGGCCTTCTCCAGCGCATATTGTATCTTCTGCACCAGGTTGTCTGAATGATAATGGGCTTTTATGTTTGATTCTCTTATGTGCGGCATATGACCCCTTTATTGTCATGGATTCAGGCCGTTGCCCGGATCTGTTTTTCTATGCTGTTTGTCTTTCGGCAAGATTGTTTTTAAAGATCAATATGGCCTGTTCTATTTCTTTTTCAGTCACCACCAGCGGCGGCATCAGGCGGATGGACATTTCTTTCGGAGAATTGATCAGAAGCTTGTCTTTCATACATTTGGCAACAAAATCGGCTCCTTTTGTTTTTGTAAGGTCAAATGCGATCAGTAGCCCCATACCCCTTATATTCTTGATCTCATAGCGGTCTGAAAGTTCGGTCAATTTTTCCATAATCAAATTACCCATTTTCATGGTGTGCATCACCAGGTCTTTATCCAGCAACTCTCTTAAAACCGCCAACCCCACAGCCATGGCCAAGGGTTGTGCGGTATAAGTGCCGCCCTGGTCACCGGGATCAAAAATATTCAGTCTTTCCTTTGCGAGCAGTGCGGAAAGTGGAAATCCCCCGCCGATTCCCTTGCCGAGCGTCATGATGTCCGGCTCGATGCCGTAATGTTCATAACAGAACAGCTTTCCGGTTCGCCCCATGCCGGTCTGGATTTCATCGAAAATAAGAAGGATATCTTCTTTGTCGCACAACTCCCGCAATTTTTTGACATAGTCCGGATCAGCCACATTGACCCCGCCTTCACCCTGGATGGGCTCAATCATGATGGCGCAAGTGTTTTCCGTGACGGCTTGTCGAACCGATTCAATATCATTGAATATGGTTTTGATAAACCCTCCGGTTTTGGGTTCAAACAGCTTTTCCCACTCCTCTTTGCCGGTTGCGGACATGGTGGTCAGGGTTCTTCCATGAAACCCGCGAAGGGTTGTGATAATGTCGGATGCGCCGTTTTTGAATCTGCTGCCGTATTTTCTGGCCAGTTTAATGGCGCCCTCGTTGGCTTCCGCACCGGTTGACGTAAAGAACACCCGGTCAAAACAGCAGTGGCGGGTCAGCAGATCTGCATATTCCAGCATAGGGACATTGTAAAAAGAAGGGCTGGCATTGACCAGGGTCCGGGATTGCTCCGCAAGTACATCGGCAATCACCTTGGTCGAATGGCCCAGGCAGTTCACGGCCCATCCGCCGATGAAATCCAGGTATTCATTGCCTTCAGTATCCATGAGATTCAGGCCCTGCCCGCTTTGCATAATGATGCCGGGCCGGTTTGTGACCTTGAGCAGTTTGGTTTCCGCTGTTTTTAATAATTTTTTTGTTTCCATTCTGTTCCTTTTGAATATAATTTATTCCTTTCCACGATATTTCTTAAGTGACATCCAGCCGAAAACCGGCCCGAAAACCAGGGGAAGAAAGGCTGTTCTGATTCCCAGGGATTTGATCCAGACATCCAGAAGCTCAATGGTGACAATGGTAATAAGAAAGCCGATACAGTTGACAATGGTCAGCGCCGACCCGACATAGTCGCTGGGTGCAAAAAGGGCGTTTAGGGTTGAGAACTGGGGGGAATCGGCCACTACGGCCACCCCCCAGATCATAATAAGGATCAGTGCAGCCCAGACCGGCAGGTAAAACAGAAGTGGAGAGATGAGGCAGAGGATACCGGAAACCATCAGGGATGCCAGGGCCACCTTTCGGCTGCCGGTCCTGAGGGCAATGACGCCGCCGGCCGCACACCCCAGGAACCCGGCCACAAAAAAGGCAAAGGATAATACTGCGGCATGGCTATCGACCAGGGTGGCAATCAAGGACGGGACATAGGCAAAGACGGCATACAGTTCCCACATATGGCCGAAATACCCAAAGGCTGAAGCCCTGAACCCCGGATGACGGAATACGCCCCGGATGACCGTAAGATCCAGATGGGTGGCCCTGGGCAGGTGCGGGCCGTCCTTGACCAGGAAAAACTGGATCATCCCCCCGGCAGCACACAGGACCGAGGTAACAATAAGGATGATTTGTCCGATTCCCTGGAGATCCAGCGCCCGGATGAGATAAGGAAATCCGGCGGCCAGCACCAGGGCTCCGACAAGCCAGCCAAGGGCCTTGGAAACCGTTTTGGGATACCATGATGCCGCAATTTTCATCCCCACCGGATAAATCCCGGCAAGACTGATGCCGCAGATGACACGGGTGATCATCAGCATTGGCAGATGGCCGGAAAGAAAAATACCTGAAAAATTGAATAAGGCCCCGATGAGAGAACAGATGAAAAAAACCTTTGCCGGTGAAAACCGGTCGGACAGATTCAGGGCCGCAAACACCAGGGTGCCGCAGATAAATCCGAACTGGACCGCGGATAAGAGGATGCCCTGTCCCTGGTAGGCAACATTGGCGGCAAACCATATCGAACCGGAAAGAAATTGGGAAGCAATGATAAAAAAAAGCCGCATTCAGGATCAATCCCTTGTGTGTAAAAGGAAAAACCTTAAGTTATTGCCTAAAGGCTGTCAACCGATTTTCAGCCCTTACAAGAGGTTTGAAAAAGAATTGGATAAGCTACAAAATATGAGTTTTTTTTGATTGGCTTCTTCGCGAATACGTATGCTCTTCGGCTTTGATACTCAACTTCAGGGTATGGATTTCTTTCGATTATCTCTATGCTTTCAAATCCAGCATCTTTTATTAAAATAGAAATGAACGATAGCGTAGAAAGCGACAATACCAGCTATCGATCCGTTTTCAAATTCGAGGTCGAGAATATTGCCCTTCCGGAAGTGTATACCTGGATGAATAATATTCGCTTGCTCTATCAGTTTCTCAGAAAGATCAAGCCCGGAAATTTCAATGCCGAAGGTTCTCAGATATTTCGTGGTTTGCCCAGGCCCACATCCAAAATTCCAGATCGGTTTATTGCCCGCCACTTCTTGCAAGAAACCATGCAGAAAGCGCACACCGCTTGAATGATTCGTTGGCCTCAATTCACTATTTGTTTAAAAGCCTCTGCAAACCTTGCGCCATATGGAGAAAGAAGATAGCCAAGCCCACCTACATTAAGGGTGGTTGTCACCCAGAACACAATACGAAATGACATCTTACTTGATTTATGCCGTAATAATTGCTGCGCAAAGAGGGCGCCCGGCCACCCCCCAAATAAGGCAAATGCATGGAGAGAGTTTTCAGAAGCTCTTTGTGCATTTTTTCGAGCTGCTGATTTATCACTGGCGTATATGCAAAAAGTAAGTAGGCTCATGATAAAGTATAGCCAAAATATCACAGGCGGCAGCAGGCCGATAAATGACACTACAGCAACAAAGGCAAGAAACCCCACAGAAACTATAAAGGCTTTGGAGACAGCGTCCATTGTATATGCAGCGCCTGTTATCTTGACTTTTTCCGCCCTGGAACGACCTTGCATATCTACAGAACAACAATAAGTGACTTCATTTCCTACTGTCGGACGTCTGGTTCCGTGAGGAAATGCCTTAATATGAACGAAGACTTTATTGCCTCCGGCAGTAGGGGAAATGAACCCAAATCCTTTTTCGTCATTCCATGTGTCAATTTTTCCTGGCGTTCGCATCAATCCTCCCGGTAGCCAACAAGTTAATGCGCAGATCTGTATCCCATTTCCTTTTGAATAATAGCTGACTCGTAAAAATCTCAATTGATCTTGGAGGATCATTACCAGGATATGGAATCCGTGTAAAGAAAATATTGGAACAGGCTTTTTTGAAAATAGAGACAAAATGAAAGAATATCCCCTCCGGAGGTGTTGCCGTCAGAGGGGATAGGATGGATCAGGGGTAATTTCTAATTTTTCAGTTCTGCAATACTGCCGAAGAAATCCAGGGCTTCGGGGTTTTTCAGGGCGTCCTTGTTTTTGACCTCTTTGCCTTCGATCATTTTCTTCACGGCCAGTTCCACCTTTTTCATGTTCAGGGTATAGGGAACATCCGGGCATTGGATGATCTTGGCAGGGACGTGGCGGGGGGAGGCATTGATCCTTATGTCGGCCATGATTTTTTTCTTCAGGGCCTCGTCGAGTTCGTAGCCGGGGGCCAGTTTTACAAAGAGGATGACACGCACATCGTTGTTCCAGGGCTGGCCCACCACCACGGAGTCTTCCAACTCGGGCATGGCGTCCAGGCGGCGGTAGATCTCGGCTGTGCCGATGCGGACCCCGCCGGGGTTGAGGGTGGCGTCGGACCGGCCGTACATGATGACCCCGCCCCTTTCCGTGACCATGATGAAATCCCCGTGGGTCCAGACATTGGGGTATGCGTCAAAATAAGCGGAGCGGTATTTGGAGCCGTCGGTGTCCCCCCAGAAATAGATGGGCATGGAGGGGAAGGGGGCCGTGCAGACCAGTTCTCCCTGTTTGCCGATGACGGGGTTGGCATTTTCGTCATAGGCAAAGACCTTCATGCCAAGGCCCCGACATTGGAGTTCGCCGGTATAGACCGGGCCCATGGGGTTGCCCAGGGCAAAACAGCCGTTCAGGTCGGACCCGCCGGAGATGGAGGCGAGCTGGATATCCTGTTTGACTTCATTGTAGATGAATTCAAAGTTTTCGTCGGAAAGGGGGGAGCCCGTGGACAGGACGGATTTCAGGGGAGTCAGGTCGAACTGCTTGCCCGGTTTTACGCCGGCGTTTTTCAGGGCTTCGATATATCCTGCGCTGGTGCCGAAGATGGTGATCCGTTCATCCTGGGCCATTTTCCACAGGGCCTCGGGGCCGGGGTGGAAGGGGTTGCCGTCATAGAGCACCAGGGTGGCCCCCACACTTAAGCTACAGGTGAGCCAGTTCCACATCATCCACCCGCAGGTGGTGAAATAAAAGATGGTATCTTCTTCTTTTAAATCCGTATGCAGGACCAGTTCTTTCTTTTGGTGAAGGAGGACTCCGCCCACGCTCTGGACCATGCATTTGGGAAGGCCTGTGGTGCCCGAGGAATACATGATATACAGGGGATCATCAAAGTCCATGGGCTCAAAGACAATGTCCTTGGCATTGGGGTTTTTAAAATCCTTGAACAGGACGGCCTGGGGCAGGGAGCTGATATCGGGTTTTGGAGACACATAGGGGATGACCACGATCTTTTCCAGGGAGGGCAGTTCCTTGACAATGCCGGCAATGCGCTCAATGCTGTCCATGGGTTTGCCCTTGAAAAAATACCCGTCCGCCGTGAACAGGACCCTGGGCTTGGTCTGGCCGAAGCGGTCCAGGACCCCCTTGATGCCGAAATCCGGGGAACAGGAGGACCAGACAGCCCCGATACTGGTTGCCGCCAGCATGGCAATGATGCTTTCCGGCATATTGGGCACAAAGCCCACCACCCGGTCGCCCTTTTTGATACCCAGCTTTCTTAAGGAGGCGGCAGTCTGGGCCACCTCATCATAAAGCCGGTTATAGGTCAGGGTTCGTCTCACCGCATCCTCGCCCCGGAAGATCAGAGCGGTCCGTTCATTTCGAAATTGCAGCAGGTTTTCCGCAAAATTGAGCTTGGAGCCCACAAAGAATTTTGCCCCCGGCATTTTGTCCGGATTGTCCAGGACCCGGTCATATTTCCGGGAAGCCTTGATCTTGATGAAATCCCAGGTCAGGGCCCAGAAATCTTCCAAATTGTTCACGGACCAATCCCAGAGGGCGGGGTAGTCCGTGAAGGTTTTGCCGAACTTCTCGTTCACCAGGGTCATGAACCGGTACATATTGGTGCTTTTAATCCGCGCATCCGACGGTTGCCACAATAGTTTTGCCATGGGTCGTTCTCCTTATTGATGATAGTACGGAAGGGAGTTATCCCTTATATGCCTTTGCCGCCTCAAACCCCATTTCAAAGGCCTTGATATTCATGGGAAGAAAGTCCTTTTTGGTTCTCCGCTTGATGGCCTCCATCATGGTCTCCTTGGTAAAGCCCAGGCGGCCGGACTGGACCAGGGCGCCTAAAAGCACGATGTTCACGCTCATGGGGGTGCCGGCTTCCCTGGCGATCTTCATGGCGTCAATG
>Ga0208373_1003514_pt1 | contig 15277 bp, 15 predicted proteins | sample RifOxyC2_FD_184036 | JGI IMG/M metagenome (GOLD analysis project Ga0208373, IMG submission 184036) | Soil microbial communities from Rifle, Colorado - Rifle Oxygen_injection C2 (SPAdes) | ecosystem: Environmental > Terrestrial > Deep subsurface > Rock core/Sediment | place: Rifle, Colorado...
TATTTTCAACCGCTGCCCATTTACTGGACATATCTGTAGGAACAAGCAATATAATACTATCCCCTGCCTCACCTTTATAATACGTAACACTCGCGGTTAACAATCGATAACTTTTGCCACCTGATGTAAGAGCACGAAACATTCCTGTTTGTGCATCATGTACCAGCGTTCCTTTTTCGCGTTTCCGTTTTACCGGTCCAATTTGTTTATAAATAAATGAGCCGTCGTGGGTGATTGTTAATTTCATAATATCTCCTTCTACGAGTTTTGATTTGCTCGCATAGTTTGCTGGCATGGTATACACTTTACCATCTGGTCCCACCATATGTTGCCCATCAAATACTCCTTCAATTGTTGAGGTTTTTTCATCTGCTTCAAGGCTCCCTACTTCGATAGCCTTCTCTTTAGCACTACGTTGTTCATCAATTGGACCGACATGTTCAAACAATTGTTTTAGGTGACCAATTTGCGCTTGTATATCTTCAATAGTTTGATAAATTTGTTCCATTTTATTTTCGTTTTCCATAGATATTTTTTGTCTGTTTTTATTATTGATTATTTTATATATCATACTGTATGATCGCACACTTGTAAATACAAAAAAAGGCTGCAATGAATGCGCCTTTTTATTTTTACACAAGATATACTCAGGATTCTTCTGCACGTACTATTGTGCCATCTTCATTCTGTTGTTGCTCTTCTACACACACTTTTTCTAATACAATACGCTCCTGTTCAAACAACTTCTTCAAACCTTCCAAATCTTTATTTTTTATCAAATCTCGCTTTCTTTTCACATAATCAATGGTTGCCTGAATTTTACTAGGATGACTCATAAAATAATCCATGGCATATTCTAACTGCTCTCTCGGTAACAAATCTAATACACGGAAAAAAATGTCCTGATCTCTTTTGCTCAGTCCATCAAACGGATCTGCTGAAGCAAACTCATCCTCCCCTTCAGACCACTTTTCCTCCCATTCTTCTTGATCATCTGTATATTCATCCATATACCAATATTATACACCCTTTTACTTCTATTGTCTACCTACATCATTTTGCGGTGAACCGCCTGCGGGACTCCATTCAATGCAATAGCGTAAGCGTGCAGTGAATGGAGAACCCGCAGGCCATCACCCGCTTAATTTGCGTCACTTTAATTTGGCACTCTATACAAGTATCTCTGGATTTGGTGCTTGTGGTTGGCCATCTGCACTCATTGCAGCTTCAACTGCTGCAGTGTGTGTTGCGTTAAAAAAACTCCCCATAAATTTCGTATGCTCTCCACCTGTTTCTGCAATTCCCTCTAATCCTTTTTTTTGCTCATCCATCATGCTTTGCATTTCTAAAGACACCTCAGTAATTGACTCTGCTTCTCTTGGTTTACGTGTTGCGTTTGTTTCCATATGAAAAAGGGAATAATTAATAAAGATACTATTTACACTACACATTTTTTTGAATTTGTCAAGACCTTTGGCGCTAACATTACGCAAATCGTACTTAAATAAACGATTCCGGACCCGTTAAACCACCGCCTTTTCCCAGTTTGTCCCATTGTGCGCGTTCACGAATTTCATCTTCTACCTCTTGCCTATCACGCCCGTATTTACGCCGTGACAATTCTTTAAGCAGCGGTCCTATTTGCTTATTCCCCCTTGGCGGCATGATGGTTTTCATATTAAATGGACGCGAAGCCGTATTGTCAATTAATAATTTCAAGTTCGCTGTATACTTTTCCACATTAATAATATCGTTTTGGTTAAACACCGGCGAAAACTCTTTTTGTAAAAATTCCGCATCTTCTGCGCCCACACGAAATGAAACCATTGTACCCGCGTTTCCAAACACAGCATCGCGAATTTTTGTATCATTATTGCTCATTGTGAGCTGCGCAATATACTGATGCGCCATGACCAAATCAAGTAAATATTTACGTGCCTCAGAAAGTATAGTAGCAATAGAATCAGTAGCAAAATTTTGAAACTCATCCATGTAGAGATAAAAATCTTTACGGTCTTCTTTTTTCATATCTGCGCGTGCCATAGCTGCCATTTGAATTTTAGATACCATAATCAAACCTAATAACGAAGAGTTCACTTCACCAATTTTTCCTTTGGAAAGATTTACAAGCAAAATTTTTCGATTATCCATAACTTCGCGCAAATTAAATGCAGAACGCGATTGACCAATAATATTACGCATCATGTCATTGGTAAGAAAACGACCGATTTTTGAAATAACGTAGGAAAGCATATCTGCTGCTTGTTGACCGGCCTGTGATTGCTCATATTCCTGTTCCCAAAAATTTTTCACAATCATGTTCTTCACTTTTTTCACCTTATCTCTACGAAATTTATCGTCTGTAAAAATACGAGGAACTTCAATCAGCGTGGCACCGGCTTCTTTATCTTCCATTAATGCAAGCATGGCATTTCTCATATAATGCTCAAACATTGGACCAATCATTTCTTGCCCAAACAATTTGTAAAAAATGGCTACCATTTCTTGCACGGCAAAATCTTTCTGTTCATCATTCTCATATTCCAACATATTTAATCCCATAGGTCTTGAAGCATCTGAAGGATCAAAAACAATCACATCATCTGCGCGTTCTTTTGGTATATGTTCTAAAATATCTTCTACCAATTCACCGTGCGGATCAATGACTCCAACTCCTTCTCCATTTTGAATATCTTGCATTGCAAGAGAAGTGAGCAGCACCGATTTACCGGAACCAGATTTACCAATAACATACATGTGACGCCGTCGATCTTCACGTTTAATGCGCACGGGCGTTGTCTTGCTACGGTATTCGACTTCTCCCAAAATAATACCTTCTTTTGGCATATTCGGTGGTGGCGCAGATTTACGGGCAACGAGCCAACGAATATTTGGCGTTTCAGTCGTTGGGAGCGGTAAATGCCACAACGAAGCCATTTCTTTTGTATTTAACACAAAACTTTTTCGCTCATTAAAATGCCGATAAATAAAACTCTGTATTAAATCTTCATTTTCTGAAGGTTTACTAGCGATAAACCGATTTCCATATTGATATCCCGCATATTGACTGAATGCATTGACAATATTTTCTAATTTAAATGTTGCAATATCTTTTGAAGCACTCGAAACCACTACACGAATATTCACATCAAAACCAGATTTTGAGGTTTTTTCTTCCAATGCTTTTACCACTTCTTCTTCCATTGGTGAAAGGCGGTACTCTCGTTCAGTTGTTGGGTCAATACCGGCGTCAGATTTATTTCTGTGTGCTGAAATCGCTCGCCAAATAGCACGAAAAAATTTCACGATAATATTTGCCGTTACTTCACTGTATGCTTGGTCGACATTTTTTCCCTGCTGCATAGTGCGAGCAACTCGCATTGGAAGACGGTGCCACTCTCTTTTTGCAGAACGTAATACAAATTGCACAGCCGCTCCTTCATTTTTTTCAAACTTCGACATCACATTAGTGAGCGAATTCAATGGATCAGATTCCATTTTGTCATAGGCGTGCACAGAATAGATATAACTTTTTTCTAAGGTGAGCGTAGAACCAACAGTAATACCAGTGGGTTCAAAAATATTATAATCTTCCACTTCAACAATTTCGGCTGTTTCGTACTGAGCATGAATTTGTTGTTCAAAATATTGTTTTAAATATCGTGGAACTGCTGCAAAAAAAGTAACTAAACCCTCTTTGTCTGCTACTATTTCTAATGAAAAATGATCATTTCTACCAAAAAGAAATGCTTTCAATCCTCGTTGCGCTTTCACTCCTCCCATGGTAGCAAAAAAAACCTCTGCCACAGAAATTTTCTCTTTTATTTGCTCGGCGCTCAATGATGCACTTTTTTGCTCATCCTCTTGTCCTTCCTTTGGCAGCACAATTCGCAGTACAGACATATGAAATGCATCTGGCTTTCGAAGGCTGCGGCTTAAAAAGAAACGCAAAAAAAATAATGCTATAAGAAAAAACAATGCTGAACCTGCTATATACAAAGCCATGAGTATTGTCGTATCTAACCCAAGAAAAAAATTCATCATATATTATGAGTCTCTTCGAATTTTTTTGATACGTTCTTCTTTCCGCATTTTTTTCTGCAGTTGCATAAATTTATCAGTTTTTAACTTTGATTCTTGCTCTAAAAAAAATTTATTCACTCGTGGAATCGTCGCAAGCCATTCACGAATCAATGATAACACTTTTCGTGCTGTTGCTTTAAATGTATGCATTAATAATTCTATCGCACCTGCCGCCTCTTCTCCTTTTAAACGAAATTGTTCCTGCTCTTCGGGCGTCATTGACTGATACAGTCCTGCCAAACCTTCAGAAAGCACTTTTTCTATTTCAATACGCTCCGCAGTTTTCGGTTGGATTGTTTGTGCTGTTCCGGTTTGTTGTTGCGCTGTTTGAGTACCCGTTACTCCAGGTTGTTGAATTTCTGACCCTTTACTCTCTTGTGATTGAGTATGCTGCTCCTGAGAGCGTTGCAATTCCTGCTGTGATTTTTGTATATCCGGCTGTTCAATTGGACGCACATTTTGCTCGTGACCCCCTCCGATTCGTAATTCTTTTTCTCTCTTGAAGAGTCCCATACATGAAATTAACTAGATTTTTTAAAAAAAATAAAATGCATACCTAACCTACAGCATACCATAAAACAAATGGTTCTGCAACAATTAGTCCCCTACCACAATTGAATGAAGACGATGCATATGATACACTACACTCATGAGTTACACAACCATTACATACAAGAAGAATGGCAATAATATTGAATGGATAGATATTGTACAACCCACAAAAAAAGACATTCAACGCATTGAATCTGAATATGCTTTGCAGCATATAGATGCTTCAGATGCACTTCAACCAACAACTCATTTAAAAGTAACACGCAGAGAAACTTATCTCTTTCTTGCAGCACTTTTTCCATTATATCATGAAAAAACAAAAACAATCTCTACAGAGGAAATTGATTTTTTTATTGGTAGCAACTTTCTCATTACTATTCATGAAGGGCGCCTACCGCTCTTTCAAAAACTGGTACAACATTGCCAGCAACAGGAAGAACAACGAAATCTGCTATTTTCCAACCATGTTGAACACCTTTTTTTTCAATTACTCAATCATCTGCTTGATAGTGTGTACCCACTCATTGATTCTGTAAACGCACAACTTTTTGAACTGGAGCGTAAAATATTTGGCGGACATACTATGAAAAATTTAGTGACTGATATTCTGATATTACGAAGAAATATTACTGACATTCGGCGGGCAATGCGAAATTATTCAACAATAATACGGCATATTCTTAATCAAGAAGACGGCGAAAAAGTCATGCAATTTACAAAATATCACTTACGTCTAGAAGAGTTAATAGATTCAGCGAATGAAATTTGGGGCATGCTGGAATCCAACAAAGAAACGATTGAAGCATTAGAAGATGCAAATGATGCGCTTATTTCTCACACATTAAATAATGTCATGAAAACACTTACTGCTGCTTCAGTAGTATTGTTGCCAATGGGTGTGCTTGCCGGCATTTTTGGAATGAATGCGCGTCATATTCCCTTTGTCGGTCATCCACTTGATTTTTGGATTATTACCACCCTTTTATTTTGTGTATCAAGTGGAATTATTTTTTTATTTTGGAAAAAACGGTGGTTGCAATAATATACAGGTACATGGCATTACAATTTTTTAACAGCCTTACACGAAAAAAAGAAATTTTTACACCTATCCATCCGCCGATAGTATCTTTGTATACCTGTGGTCCAACGGTCTATGATGCAGCACATATTGGCAATTTCCGAGCATATATTTTTAACGATCTTCTCAAGCGTGTATTATTCGCAAACAAATTCCAAGTCACACATGTCATGAACATTACTGATGTTGATGATAAAACTATTAAACGATCTGCTGGGCAAAAAAATGCATTTACCTCATTAACACGAAATGTAGAAGCTGATTTTTGGGACGAAATGAGGGCATTGAATACAATAAAGCCAGATGTAGTGACCCGAGCAACTGAATATATTGACCAAATGGTAGCTTTTATTCAAGATTTGTTGCAAAAAGGTATTGCATACAAAGGGGAGGATGGCTCACTGTATTTTGCTATAAACAAATTCCCGCAATATGGAAAACTTTCTCAACTCGAAAAGAAAGAACTGCGTGTGGGTGCCCGAGTAAGCCAAGACGAATATTCTAAAGAAAACCCGGCAGATTTTGCATTGTGGAAAATGTGGAATTCTGCGGATGGCGATATTTTTTGGGACACACCGCTTGGCAGGGGTCGACCAGGTTGGCATATTGAATGCTCAGTGATGGCTTCAGCAAATTTGGGTGAAACGATTGATATTCACACTGGTGGAGTTGATCTTCTTTTTCCGCATCATGAAAATGAAATTGCTCAATCTGAAGCGCATAGCGGGAAACAATTTGTGCAGGTTTGGATGCATAATGAACACTTGTTGGTTGAAGGGAAAAAAATGTCAAAAAGTTTGAATAATTTTTACACATTGCATGATGTTCGAAAACGGCATATTGACTTGCTTGCATTTCGATATTTTATGTTGAGCGGGCATTACCGATCAAAAATAAATTTTACATGGAAAGCGCTTGAAGGCGCACAGAATGCGTATCATCGGCTCATTTCTTTTGCTGCGGGTTGGGCAGACCCTACGAGTGAGGATGCACAGTATATGAAACGTTTTATGACAGCAATCAATGATGATTTGAATATGCCACAAGCACTTGCGCTGTTGTGGGAATTAGTAAAATCTGACCTACCAACTGCTATTCGAGCAGCCACGTTATTTAAAATGGACGCTGTGCTTGGATTATCTCTTGAATCAAAAACAGCTAGATTAAAATTGGCCATTCAACAGGCTGGAGAAGAAGCACAAAAGCTCTTGCAAGAACGTGAAAAAGCACGCCAACAAAAAAACTTTGCTCGAGCAGATGAAATTCGGCAACAAATTGAAGAGCAACAAGGATTATGCATTGAAGATACGCCTGAAGGTCCGTTGTTCACACTCAAGCATTAACAACTTTTTTTATCTTATTATAATAATGCCACTCAGATGCCGGTTTTTTAAAAACTATTCCGGGTTGCGAATAATCTTACCCGGCATCTGAGTTTTTTTATACTATAATTATATGCAAAAAAACATTTGGAAACTTGCGCAAAAACCACTCATATATTTAGCTCCAATGAGTGGGGTCACGAATCGCGCTTATCGTCAAATAGTGAAACGATTTTATTCTGATGTGTTATTCCCAGAATTTGTTTCTGTTGATGGTATTCATTTTGAATCCAAAAAAACAGATGAGTTATTAGCGTTTGATGAATGTGAACGACCTATTATTGCACAGCTATTTGGCTCTCAACCGGAATATTTTTATGAGGCTGCAAAACATGTTGTGAAATTAGGATTTGATGGTGTGGACATTAATTTTGGCTGCCCTGCTCCAAAGGTCGCAAAAAATGGTGGTGGCTGTGTATTGCTTGGCGATTTAGGTTTGTGTCGCGAAATTATTCAGGCGACGATAGAAGGTGCTGCTGGTCGTATTCCTGTCTCTGTAAAAACACGCGTGAGTTATAAAAAAATACATGTTCGAGAATTTTGCCAACGCATTGCGGATGTACCTCTTGCCGCTCTATGCATTCATGGTAGATCGTTTGAAAAACCGTATCTTGGTGCAGCAGATTTGGACTGTATTCGCGAAGCAAAAACACTGGTGCCATTTTTCGTCATTGCATCGGGGAATGCGCACACTCCGCAGGCGGCAAAACAAACGCTGGAATATACGGGCTGCGATGGTGTTGCCCTTGCACGCGGTACCTTTGGCCGCCCATGGATTGGCAAACAAATAAAAGATTTTCTCACATGCAATACCTATACTGAACCAACATTGAATGAAAAATTAGATGTGATGCTTGAACATGCACGCTTAGCAGAGCAACTTATCCCCACTCGCCCATTTATAGAAATGCGAAAAGTGTTAGCCTGGTACATTCATGGCATTCCCAATGCTGCGCACTTTCGCTCTCAACTTGTCCGTGTGAACAATATAAAAGAAGTCGAACACATCATCAACGACATTCGACAATCACTATAATAAAGCGGGTCCTGCCGCTTTCGGTTTCCCACCGTCCTCGTAAACTGCGGGCGGCGGGAGCCCTCCTGCCGCGTCACCCGCTTCGGTGTTATGAACGTGTACAAAAATAAATTTTACTCTTCTTTTTTGGAGCCAAATATAACCATCGCAATCACTGGAGCAATTACCCAACCAAAGGAAGTCCATTCATTGCGAAAAATATGTTGTGTAACAGGCGCAAATTTCTGTAACATTTCAGGCGGTAAAAAAGACATAGCAATAGAAATAAGCAAACCGACATGTAAAATAGAAAAAATAATCGTTTGATACCATTTGCCATCCGTCATGTTTGCACCAATGGTGCGCAAAAGCGCAGAACGAGAAATAAAGAAAAACAATACAACAAATAAGGCAATAAATGTGGTAAGGCGAAAAGCAAGCTGATCATTTAATGATATTTTTAATACAAAATCAGGTAATGCTTTTACAACGGTTAATGCCATATAAATAGAAACAAGCATGACGATAATGCGGTCGCGCCCCAGTGACCAACCATACAAGAATGTAGAAATAATAAAAAAGAATACAATCATCATGTCCCACGATGGATTTGAAAAATTCATCTTTGTAAAGGCATCAAATGAATTTGTTTTGGCTTGCTCTACGGTTGCTTGGGTCTGATTTGTATTGATATTACTGTTTGCATTTGCGGCAGATGTAGTATTGGCATTCTTTGCATTGGTATTGGTAACAGTTCCAGTAGTCGTAGTGGTTCCTGTTGTCACCTTGTCACTATTGGTGTTGGTTTTTGTTGTTTTCTCTTCCTTTACAGCAAGTAATATACTATGCGCATTCATAAAAAATGGATGATGATAAATCTTATATATATTATATCAAAAAAACAGCATTTATTCAACCATACAATAAGGGATACCGCTGTGCATAAGTAATATCTCTAGACAATATACCATGGAAGAGTATATTAGGAGGGTATAAATGAGAATATGGAAACTACAACAAAACAAATTAATCTTATGGGCATTTTGATCGAAGGCGACGAGCAAGTTTTGCTCTCTCTTGTTACTTCAATAGCCCTTCAAGGGCGATTAGATGATACAGTAGATCGTTCCATTTTAAAAATATTGCACTGCTGGAGAGCTGCTGCTCGCAGTATTTACAAAGAACTTACTAATAATCGTCAGAATATTAAAATAACAAATAGGTTTTTAGATGCGGCTAAAATTTTGCAAGACGCTATTCACGCAGCAACATCCTCACTCTCAGAAGGTGACACTCAGATTGCAAATTTACTGACTTCTGAAATGATTGAACGAGAACAACAAATTCGCGAATCCGATCGTGAAGTGGCACAGGTACGACAAGAAAAAGGGCTGCCATCACATGAACTATCTTACCCTAGAAAATAATTTAGTATTTAATTTTTTATTCTTTCTGCTCTAAATCAGAAAGCTCTTTCATCAATTTTTTATACTTACGATCAAAATCCTTTGGAACACGTACATGTACTCTTAACATATGATCACCACGATGAGAGCTGTTCAAGTGCGGCACTCCTTTTCCACGCAAACGCATGATTGCACCCGACTCCATGCCTGCAGGAATTTTTACTACGAGTTCTCCATCTAATGTTTGCACATTCACCTTTCCACCTAATACCATAATACTATACGGCACATACACTTCAGAAACAATATCATTGCCCCTGCGCACGAGTACTGGATCTGATTTTACATGCACGGTTACATACAAATCTCCTGCGGAAGCCCCCGGCGCACCTGCCTCTCCTTGACCGGAAATGCGAACTGTTTGCCCGTTTTCAATACCAGCAGGAATTGAAATTTCAATAGTCACATTTTTTTGTTCTGTGCCAGTCCCACTGCATACCGAACATTTCTTTTCTGGAATTTTTCCTTCACCACGGCACTCCGGGCATATTGATTGCGTGCGAACTGCTCCAAAAAAACTGCGCTGAACACTATCTACAACTCCTTTTCCTTTACACGTTCCGCATTCTTTTATCGGTGTTCCTGGCTCTGCCCCATTCCCATTACATTTAGTACATTTTACTGACTTATATAATTCTACTTCTTTCTTCACCCCAAAAGCAGCCTCTTGAAAATCTAATTCCATGTCTACTTGAATGTCTTGCCCTTTTTGACGGTTTCTACTTCGCTTCCCACGACCACCACCACCAAAAAATTCTGAAAAAATATCACCTAAATCAAATTCAATACCACCTTGGCCTGCACCAAAACCACCCTGACGCACAACGTCTTCCCAATTCATTCCACCCTGACCACCACCAAAACCACCCTGGCCATTTACGCCTGCTTCTCCAAATTGGTCGAATGCTTGACGTTTTTTTGGGTCAGAAAGCACTTGGTACGCTTCATTAATCTCTTTAAATTTCGCTTCATCACCACCTCCTTTATCCGGGTGATATTTGTGCGCTAATTTTCGATACGCTTTTTTAATTTCTTCTGGTGAAGCGCTCTTCCCTACTCCTAAAATATTATAATAATCTTTTGCCATGGTTTTTTAGTATGTTGATTGTATCACGATATCATGTTTCTTTCACGTGTACAGCTAAATCATTTATTAGCGAGAATGAATTCGATCAATTTTATTTTCAATGGAGCGATACATTTCAACAAATTTTTTAGAATCTTCATTCATATAAGATTCTACCAATAGCAACAAATCTTCTAAAGTTTCTACAGCTTCTTCTTTGAGCCCTGCCTGTAAATATATTTTAGCACGCTGAATTTCAAAAAGCATTTTTCCTTCATCAAAAGCCGCTGCGTCTGTTTTTTGCAAAGCCTCAAGATTTTTTTCTTGGCGCATTGACCACTCCGTAAACAATGCTATCGCTTCAGCGTCAGCAGTGCCTCTTTTTAAGGCTTCTTTTAATCGTCGTTCAAAAAATACAATATTTTCTTCTGACGTACGATTTCTTTCCGAAATCATAAGGCACGACAATTATTTTTTATCCTTATCGTTTTCGTCCTTTTTCTTTTTTTCTTCAAACTCCGCATCAACTACATTCTCTTTTCCGTCTTTCTTTTCTTCTGCTCCTGCAGCATTGTCTGATGCACCTGCATTCCCAGCCTTTTGTTGTTCTTGTTGCTGTTTATAAAGAATTTCCCCTATTTTTTGCGCTGCTGTTGAAAGATCGTCAGACGCTTTCTTAATTGCATCTTTATCATCACCATCTTTTACTTTTTTTAACGCTTCAATTTTTTCTTCAATATTTTTCTTTTCATCTGCGCTTACCTTGTCTCCTGCATCTTTTAATGCTTTCTCTGTTGAATACACCAACGTTTCTGCAAGATTTTTCACCTCAATCACTTCTTTTTTCTTGCGATCGTCTTCTGCATGTGCTTCTGCATCTTTTCGCATACGTTCAATTTCTTCATCAGAAAGACCGCTTGATGCTTCAATACGAATTGATTGTTCTTTTCCTGTTGCTTTATCTTTTGCCTTCACATTCAAAATACCATTCGCATCAACATCAAAATGTACTTCTACTTGCGGCACGCCTCGAGGTGCTGGCGGAAGACCAGAAAGAATAAATCGCCCGAGTGATTTATTATCTGTTGCCATTTCACGTTCGCCTTGCACCACATGTACTTCTACAGAAGTTTGATTATCTGCAGCTGTAGAAAAAATTTGGCTCTTTGAAGTTGGAATAGTAGTATTGCGTTCAATAAGTTTTGTGGCAACACCTCCTAATGTTTCAATACCTAAAGAAAGAGGAATAACATCCAACAATAATACATCTTTTACATCACCTTGAAGCACACCTGCTTCTACTGCAGCACCAATCGCAACGACTTCATCTGGATTAACTGAAGCATTTGGTTTTTTTCCAAAAAATTCCTCAACTTTTTGTACAATCATTGGCATGCGTGTTTGCCCACCCACCAAAATGATTTCATGAATGTCGTTTTTTGAAAATCCGGAATCTTTCAATGCTTTCTCCACTGGTCCAAATGTATTTTCAACTAATCCGCCGACTAATTCTTCTAATTTCGCACGGCTCATTTTCATCACCAAATGCTTTGCCCCAGAGTTTGGGTCATTGGCAATAAATGGCTCGTTAATTTCGGTTTCCATAGAAGTGGAAAGTTCAATTTTTGCCTTTTCTGCTGCACTTTTTAGCCGTTGTAATGCTAAATTATCTTTTGAAATATCAATCCCCTCTTGTTTTTTGAACTCTTCCATAATCCAGTGAATTAACACTTGGTCAAAATCGTCACCGCCCAAATGCGTATCACCATTCGTTGCTTTTACTTCAACCGTATCTTCACTCACTTCCAAAACAGACACATCAAATGTTCCACCACCTAAATCATATACCACAATTTTTTCATCTTTCTTTTTGTTGAATCCGTAGGCAAGCGCCGCTGCTGTTGGTTCGTTAATAATACGTTTTACATCTAAACCCGCAATTTTCCCTGCATCTTTGGTTGCCTGGCGTTGAGAATCGTCAAAATATGCTGGTACGGTGATAATTGCTTCGGTAATAGTTTCACCCAATTTTGCTTCTGCATCTGTTTTTAATTTTTGTAATATTTTTGCAGAAATTTCCTGCGGCGTGTAATCTTTTCCACCCATTTTGACCTTCACACGCTCACCCTCTTGTACAATTTTATATGGCATGAGCTTTACATCACGCTGTACTTCTTGGTCTTCCCATCTTCTCCCAATTAAACGTTTTACAGAAAAAATAGTGTTTTCTGGATTTGTTACTGCTTGACGTTTTGCTGAAAGCCCCACCAAAATTTCCGCATTTTTTGCTTGCGCAACAATAGAAGGGGTTGTACGATTTCCTTCTTTATTTTCTAATACTTTTGGCTGACCACCTTCCATGATGGCGACACAGGAGTTTGTTGTTCCTAAATCGATGCCGAGAATTTTTCCCATAGTTGTTAATCGTTAATTTTATTATGTTGAAATTTATTTAATAACTTTTACTTTAGCATATTGAATGACTTTTCCGTTCAAGGTAAACCCTGTTGCTACTTCTTCAATAATTGTTCCACTCTTTCCATCTTGTACCTCGACTTCTTCTATGGCTTCATGCACCTCAGGGTTAAATGTCTCACCAACTGTTTTGACTACCGATACTCCATGTTCTTCTAAAATTTTCATCAGATTTTTTTGAATGTGTTCGATGCCAACAAGCCAACTCGATTTTTTTTCTGTTTCTGGAACCCCCTTAAACGCATACTTAAAGTGATCAACAATGGGGAGTAATTCGAGTAAAAAACCTTCTGTGGCATATTTAATGGTTTCACTCATTCTGCGTTCTGACTCTTTCTGTAAATTCTGATAATCAGCTTGTGCCCGTTGCCACCCAGCAAGATATTCCCCCGCCTTTTTTTTCCATTCTTCTATTTCTTGCTGATGTTGAGTGCATGGGTCGTAATTCTGTTCTGGTGGCTTTTGCTGTGGAGTATGCTGTTGCTGTGTTTCTTTTTCTGGCAATTTCTCTTCTTCATCGTTTGAAGTTGATGGTGAATTATTGTTCATTTTCATACTGAGTTAATAATGATTCCATATATTCCAAAATAGCAATGTTCATATCATAATCCATACGCATGGGGCCTAAAATGCCCAGTGTTCCTTTTTCTGTATTATCAAACTCATATTCAGAAACAATCAATGAACAATTTTGCGAAAATGGGTTATCTTTTCCCATTAATACTTGAATATCATCTGCAACTTCTTCGTGTACATTTTGTTCAAGGTGCTCATGAATGGAGTGCATCACTTCATCGAGCCGATCAAACGCTTCACTCACTGCAAGCATGGAATTTGCTTCAGTAAATTCTGGCTGGCGAAACATATAAGACATGCCGGTATAGACTACATCACCGTTTGCGAAAGAAACCACCACAGCTTCTTGAGTAATGTTTGCCAGCGTTTTTGCCACACGCTTGGTGCGTTGGCGTTCGTCCGGTACATGCGTGCGAAACGCATCTTTCAGTGTTTCCTTGTTTGTTTCCGTAAGATCCGCAGGGTGAAGAAAGTGACGAATGTAATATTGATACCCTATTTCTGTGGGAATGCGTCCTGCAGACGTGTGTGGTTGCGCAATAAGACCGGCTTCTTCTAATTCCGCCATATCGTTGCGAATGGTTGCAGAAGAGCATGGAAACCCACATTTTTCCACGAGGATTTTTGAACTGACCGGATGTGCCGTTTTAATATACTCATGGATAATGGCGCGCAATAAAGCGTTTTGCCGTTGGTTTTTATCCATAAAATGGTGTTTAGCACTCTCATCACTAGAGTGCTAATTTATTATAATACCCTGCTTTTTGTTGTCAAGCAGTTTGAAAAATATCTCAACTATATTATTTGCTTTCTATTTCTTTAATTTCACGCAGACCCTGCTCTGACCCAAATTCAATATGAAACAATTGCTGTTCAATATTATTTTCTTTTGCGACTAAATAATCATTAAATTTGTTGAGCGTTTCAATAATATAATTCATAAATTCCTCCTTAAATAATAAAAACCCTAAATATTTCAGGGCTTATTGAATAAATAGTGCGAAAATAAGAAATGATGACACACTAATAAAAAGTGTGGAAATACCAACCATTAAACGCTCGGTTTTTCGTTCTGCTGACATATTTTTTTGTTTTTTATTTTTATTTTTTTGATGTTCTATATAGAGTATATCAAAAAAAGTATACCTCGTCAATCAAAAATGCCTCCAAACGGAGGCATTTTTTGCTAAAAATAGCCAATTATTGAACAATTTGTGCATACAGGGTATCTGCTTCTTTTACCATCAAAGCTACAGCTTCTGCGGTAGCAGTAGTGGATTTCGTTGCTTTTTCTAAACTATCTTGTGTTCTATCATTTATGGCTGTCGTAACATCTGTAGTAGATATATCTAACGCGGCATTTGCATTACTGATTAACTGTTCATACGTACTCGTATTCAATTTGTATGCCTTAAAGTACGGTATGAGTGTTTTTGCTAATATAATCGATTCTTCACTGGCCTGGTTTGCTGCTCTCAAACCATCAAGATACATGTCTACCGCAAGTTCTTTAAAGGCATCTTGATTGCTTTTTAACCAATTAATTGCATCTTGTCGTGCTTCGGTAAAATCAGCTGAATTTTC
>Ga0208373_1003515_pt1 | contig 15277 bp, 11 predicted proteins | sample RifOxyC2_FD_184036 | JGI IMG/M metagenome (GOLD analysis project Ga0208373, IMG submission 184036) | Soil microbial communities from Rifle, Colorado - Rifle Oxygen_injection C2 (SPAdes) | ecosystem: Environmental > Terrestrial > Deep subsurface > Rock core/Sediment | place: Rifle, Colorado...
AAAAGCATAGAAATACAATAAAAGCAGTTGATGAAATAATGAAAAAAGGAAATATGAACGGCTATACTTCCGACAATGATCATTTCGATCTAAACACATACGTTCATCTCATCCAAGTTGGTGTAGTCCCTTATATCAGCAAAGAAGATCCGTTACTCAAAAAAGTTAATGAACTGATAGGCGATATTCTGGATCGTATCACTATTAAAAATAAAAAATTTAAGCGAGGATAAGAAGAATTAAGCAGATAAAAATAAAACACCCGACATTTTTTAGCGCGGGTGTTTTATTTTACATAGAAGTAGATTTTTTAACAGATGTCGCTCATTGCAATGTCCAAAGCGCCCGTGACTTGCGTCCCGCCTTTCATCCAAAGCAAGAACACGGGCTTTTTTATGGCGCAAGAGAGCTCGGTTATTTTGACATTCTTTCTTTTTTTGCTATCCTGAAATTAGAAAAATATTAAACTAAATTTATGAGACAAAAACAATATCATTACAATTTAATTTTTAAAACAGAGCCCGAGGGGAGGGTACACAGTTTTAGTTCCCGCTCTTCCGGGGTGTATTACTTACGGCAGAACATTAGATGAAGCGCGCGAAATGGCGATAGATGCGATTGGAGGCTATATTAAAAGTCTCAAGAAGCATAACGAATCAATTCCTAACGATGAAAAGAGCTTTATCACGTCTTTGAATTTTAATTTAGACGGACATTATGCCTCACCTGCCTAAATTACATTTTTGTGGATAACCTTTTTGACATAAAAATGAATTTAAAATAAAATAATAAAAATCGGTAAAAATATCTCGCAAGAAAATTGCGGGGTATTTAAAAAAATAAAAAAATTATTACAATAAAACTTTGAAAAATAATAATTTTAAAATAGAAAAAGACAGGCTAATGGAGGTCAATATAATCATTGGTCTTCCTAATCAATTTCAATGTTAACGCTCCCAAAACAGGGGAGTTTTTTAAAACAAACAACAGACAAACTTAATCAATAAAAATAAAAAAAATGAAAACACCCATTCCCTACGATGAACATTTTAAAAATGTCATCAATGTCGTTTCAACTTTTGGCAAAGCGAGCAGAGAGCATTATGAAGGCATTGGCTTGCAGTATACGGAAGTTCCGGTAATAGTCGGTATTACCGGCGCTTGTGAAAATGTGGATACGCTTTTTGCCGTGCGCAGTCGGCTGGAAATTCCATTATTTCTCACTCAAACGGGGCAATTGGCCTTGGAATTGGCCTTGGCGCAAGTTCCCGGCGTATATACAATAATTCATAGCGCCAGGGACGAGGAAGAAGAGGACGCCAGACATTTGAGACAATTTCGTTTAACCGAAGAAGAATTTGACTGTACTATGGAGGGGATGACTCGGGAAAATTATGATGAAGATAAAATGTACGAAGCCTTATTGCAACACATAGAAAAAGCGACCAAAGCGATAATTTCCGGAGTTTTGAAAGAGCATAAAGATGTTTTAAAAAATTCATACAACAGGAATACGGAGGCTTTGGAAAAAATTGTTGAAAGGCCGTATTTGAGAATCACCTATGAAGATTCCCTGGGGCTATTGAACAAAAATGGATTTCCGGAATTAAAATGGGGCGATGATTTAAAATCAGAACATGAGGCCAAGATAGCGGAGCTGATGAATATAAAGGAAAATTACGGCAAGGATAAACAAGAATTTTCTCCAATTTTTATCATGAAATATCCCAAAGAGATAAAATTTTTCAATATGAAAGTGTCAACCAAAGATGATAGAGTGGCGCTATCGGCTGATTTAATATTTCCTTTTTCCGGCGAGAGCGTGGGTTCAGCCGTCAGAGAAGAAGACGGGAAAAAGTTGAAAGAAAGGCTTTTAACTTCAACTATGTTTGATATTCATAGAAAAAGGGGCGGGAAATACGAAGATTTTTATTGGTATGTGGAAGAAACGATTATGCCGGGAAAAACAAACCCTCACGCCGGATATGGGATAGGCAATGAACGTTTACTACAATTTATTTTCGGTCAAGACGATATTAGAGTTGCCTCAATGTTCAGCTTGATGGAAGAGAAAATGCATGATTGGAGCCGGGATAATAGGAAAAAGGCATTGATCAGTATTGGCCAAGATGAAGATAAAAAGAAATTACTGCCTTATTTAAAGCAATTAGCTAAAATAACTTCAGAGCTTTACGCCACCGAGGGTACGGCTAAATTTATGCAGGAAAATAATATCAATGCCAAAACTTTGTATAAAATTTCCGAAGAGAAAACCCCGAACATTGCCGAATATTTAGAATTTAAAAGATTTGATTTAATAGTAAATATCCCCAATCATAAAAAGCCGGATGCGATTACTGACGGGTCAATGATCCGCAAGAAAGCGATAGAAAAAGGCATACCGCTTTATACCGCCGTTGATGTGGCAGAGAATTTGGTTGATGATTTAGTTAAGAAGAAAAACGGGAACGGTAAATAGCTGAAAAAGTTTTGTTCTATTCCCGGCTATTTTGTGGTATAATAATCAAAGCAGTGGATAAGTTAGTTTTGTTTAAATTTCAAAAGATGAAAAAATATTTTTTATGATTATTTTTTCACGCTTGAAAAATTTTATATTTAAAATTTCAAGCGCAGTTTTCTATAAATTAGGAGGCAAAAAGAAAATTTTTGCGATGGTTTTGTGCCTTATTTTGATAGGGGTGTTTTGTGTTGTTCCATTGGGCGTTGAAGCAAATGAATGGCTCGAAACAACAGCGTCAAATTTTTTTATTTTTATTTTTCAGCTTTTTATTTCTGTCATGGGCGAGATTTTACTCCTTATGGTCAAGATTTTAATCGCCTTTTGTTCTTATAACGATTTTGCCGATTCTACGGCTGTTATAAACGGCTGGGTGATTGTTCGCGATTTGGTTAATATGTTTTTTGTGGTTGTTCTTCTCGTGATCGCTATAGCCACAATCTTAAAGATAGAATCATACAGTTATAAAAAAATGCTGGGAAGGTTGGTCTTAATGGCAGTTTTAGTTAATTTTAGTAAAACCATTTCCCTCCTTTTTATAGATTTTGCTCAAGTGCTGATGATGACTTTTGTCAACGGTTTTCAGGCTGCGGGCGGAGGAAATTTTGTTACAGCCCTGGGTTTGACTAAAATATTTGATTTTCGCACAAATCTAGCTAACGCCGATATGAATGATTTTGGCGTTGCGGGAGCGTATCTTTTAGGTCTGATAATGATTCTAATTTCCACTGTGGTGGTGGGGATGATGCTAATTATCCTCGTAATGAGAACAATAGTTCTTTGGATTTTAATTGTCCTTTCCCCATTAGCTTTTTTTCTTTCCATTATTCCGCAAGCAAAGAAATATGCTGATCAATGGTGGAGTATGTTTACAGAGTATGTGCTTGTCGGACCGATTTTAGCTTTTTTTCTTTGGCTTTCGCTTGTTTCGGTAACATCTTTAAGCCCCACTGATAAGCCAAGGTTCGCAGACGATACTTTTAAGACACAACAGAATGTCGGTATTACAGAAGTTGGCACGCAAGACAATATAATATCTTTTATTATTGCCATAGGGATGCTTGTCGGCGGATTGACGATGACGGGAAAGATGGGGGTTATCGGCGCGGGGATTGGGGTGGGGGTTTTGAACGGAGCAAAGAGGATGGGAATGGGGGCGGCGAAAAAGACGGCGAGTTGGACTGCCAAAAAACCGTTCCAGGCCTATGCTCTGGGAGCGAGAAAATTAAAAGCACACGGTATCTTCGGTTACGGGACCGGCATGGAGCTTAATCCGGTGAATCTATACAAAAACATGAAGGAAGGTTTTGCTGCTAAAAAATTAAAGGAAGAAAGAGAAGGGACAAGAAAAGCCGGAGAGCGAATGGAAAAAGGCGGGGTTTGGGGCGCGGTTTCCGGGATGGGAGCGGCTGGCTGGGTTGAAAACTATGCGCAAGGGTGGTTTTATAAAAAAGGTATTAAAAGAGCCTTGATTGGCACATCAGGGCAGGTAAAGGCAAGGGAAGAGATGGCCCTAAAAAAGGAAGAAGAGGCAAAAAAAATAGAAGAAGATTGGACGAATCCAAGACTCTCTGGTCGCCTAGACGATGTTACGCAACGAAGAGAGGAAGCTTTTGCTCAAAGGCGTAATTTTACCGCTGCTGACGGAAAAGAATATACGGAAGACGATCTTCATACTATGGCAATGGAACAAGGTGAAGTTGAACCATATTCCGACGAGGCCGAAGCATGGATAAGGGAGAATTTTGATAAGGGCTTGGCAAAGAAAGAACTTGGCGAAGAATTTAAAGGAAGCGATGAGAATAAAGAAGCAGAAGTTCTACGCGGAGAGGCGAAGATATACAGACAACAATCTTTAGAAGCCGCAGCTTATATGCCGGAAGATTATTTAGCTAGAGCAGAAACGCGAAAAGTCTATCATGAGGCACAGCAAAAGTGGGGGCATGTAACAAACGAGGATCAATTGTTTACTGCTTTTCAAAAAGCAATGAAAAGAGGCGATAAAGAAGAAGCGGGTGGTGTTGCCTTGCAAATGGCGCAAGTTGGACATGACAATGAGTTATTAAAAAGAACCGTGGGAAGAGTTGATCAGGAAGGATTTAATCAATTTACTAATGAAGTTCTGATTAAAGAATTAAAATTGAGTCCTCAAGCCGCTCTTTCTTTACAGAATGATATCTCAATGATTGCCAAAGAAAAGAAACATTGGAACCTTGCAGAAAGTGTTGGGCAAAACCTAGATGGAACATTTAAGCAGCGGACATTTCACGAACAACAGAAGGCGGTTGCGGGAGAAAGGAGTAAAGATGATTTTGAGGATAGGTGGCGTAAACCCAATCGTCTTGGAATTTGTTCAGAGCAAGTCGATCCTAAAACTGGAGAAATTGTTGCCACATTGTTGCCAGCATCTGTTGCTGAAATAACAAGAGATTTTAAAAAGTTCTCTGAATTAATGGACAAAAGAAGATTTAATACAAATTCGGCAATGCATATGGTTATGCCCCAAAATATGAAAATATTAGAGCAGATAAAAGTTTCGCTTCCCGCAAGCGAACATTCAGCCTTTGATGCTTTTTTAAAGAACTTAAAAACGTTCGCGGCAGTGTCAAAGGATGAAATGGAAAAAGGATTTGGCGGAATGATAGAAGGCCAAATTAAGGAGGCAGAGAGAAATATCCAAGCTGCGAGAGGTAGACCGTAATCTTTAAATATATTCAAAATTTGAAATATTGATATTAAAATGTCACCACAAGTTCCCATAGGAAAATTAAAAGAATTGGATTTGACTGACCCAAAAGTTTTTGAGGCTTTTGAAAAAAAAGTTCAAGATCAAATAATGTTTGATCGAAGTTTAGACGCTTTTTGGTTTGGGCAAATTATAGATTCTCTTTTACTCCAGCCGGCTTATTTATCAGTCGAGCTTTCTTTTATAGAAAAATATAAAAGATTAGTCATCAAAACTCGATGGGCAGCCTTGAATTTACTTCCTGAAAAAGAGATTGTTGAAATATTTGAAAAATATTTTGCGGAGATGATTGATGTACCCGATTACAGTGCTTGGTTAAAATTAAAACAAAGACTGGTGTCAATGTTGATTTTTGAGGAAAGAGATGTTCTAAAGAAAAATATAATAGATGCCCTGATGAGAAATCAGCAGAAAATTACCGATAAAAACATTATTATTGAAGAAAAAGAATTTTCTCCAATAATTGCCAATTGGCTTAAGGATTATATTAGAGCAATGGGGATAGGACCATTAGATAAATTAAAACAGGCAGAATATTTTTCTAAAAGTAAAAATATGGCCGCCATGGATATTTCGACGCGAGAGAAAATAATTAGTCTTTTTAATTTTTACGAAAGAGCCAGATTGTCTTCTCTTACCGCCGAGGGACTTGAGGAGACTATTCCCGTACCCGCAGGAGAGCTGGCAGATGTAGAGGGTGTGATTAGAAATGGTCGATTTGAACCAATGGATATGAAAATAGTAAAAGAAATGGAGGAAACTTTGAATAAAGTTTTTCCAAACGGAAGAGTTGAATTGGAAAATTTGACAAAGCAAGAAGAAATTACAAAGAGCTATTTAGGAACAGGTGAAGAACAGAAAATTTTAGAAGAAGAAAAAGAAGAAATTAAAAAAAATACTAGAGAAGATCCCGATAAATTAAGGGACGAATTGCATGAAGCCATTGCTCTCCAGCCAGGCAAAGCGCCAAAAAAAGAAAAAGTTTTAGCTACTTTAAAAATTTTAGCTGAAACGGACAATCTGGATAATTTGCTTAGTGAAAATAAAAAATTTAGTGAAGTTTTAGTTAGTTGTTTAAAGGAAAAGGGACGAACCGCAGAAATTGAGGGATTTAAAGTTAATCCCGGGGCTCCGCAGTATTTGAGTGTTTTTTTACAGCATATCTTGAAGGATATTTTAGAAATGAGCGAGAATGATTCAGCGCGTTTTGGTATGCAGTTGATGAATTTATTTAAAGAGAAAGGAAAGGATTCAAAATATTTTGGTCTAACTTATTTTGATTCTAGTACTGGAGAATTTCGATGGAGTTAAAAAAATAGGCCACTACGAAGTTGGTGAACTGCGAGTGGCCAAAGATATTACGGGGGGGGGGGACGGTTCACCAGTCCTCGGTGACTCGTTCCCACAGGGGCATGGTAATGGACCAAGCTCCTGTGAGTCCGAACAGAAATCCGAGGACGGCAACCGTCCCCGTGGCGCCCTCAAGGCTGACGCCGAAGAGAAGCATAACGATGGTGATCGGATATCCGACCACCTGCGCCACTAGGGCGCAAGCGCCGCCGATTACGACGGCGAGAGGGATGAATATTATCGCAAACATGATTCTCTTCATCAGCATTTGTTTCTCCTTTCAGAAACCTTAAATAATAGCATAAAAAAGCGTTTATGTCAACCCGTATTTTCTTAACTTCTGAATCCGTCACTGAAGGCCATCCCGACAAAGTCTGTGACCAAATCGCTGACTCTGTTTTGGATAATATTTTAAAGAACGATCCGTATGCGAGAGTTGCTTGCGAAGTAATGGCTGGTATGGGATTTATTGTTGTAACCGGCGAAATTACAACTAACACATATATCAATATCCAATCCATCGTCCGCAATGTTTTGGGCGATGTTGGTTATGACAAGCCGGAATATGGTTTTGACTATCATACGGTTGGAATTTTGAATTCCATTCACGAACAAAGCCCTGATATCGCTATGGGGGTCGTGAAAAGTAAAAAGAGAGTGGGCGCCGGAGACCAGGGGATTATGTCCGGCTACGCGTGTTCCGAGACGCCGGAATTAATGCCCTTGCCGATTGCGATCGCTCATAAATTAGCTTTAAAATTAACCGAAGTTAGAAAAAAAGAAATTTTGAAATATTTAAGGCCGGACGGAAAAACACAGGTGACGATTGAATATGAAGTGATAAATAAAGAACATGGGCGAGTAGAAAGGATTCCCAAAAGAATTGAAGCTGTAGTGGTGGCCGCGCAACATGACCCGGATGTCAGTCTAGAAAAATTAAGGAAAGATATTTTGGAAAAAGTCGTTAAGCCGGTTTGCGGAGAATGGATTGATGGTAAAACCAAATTTTTTATAAACAATACGGGAAGATTTGTGATCGGCGGGCCGGTGGCTGATACCGGATGCACGGGCAGAAAAATTATAGTTGATACTTACGGAGGAACCGGAAGTCATGGCGGTGGCGCTTATTCAGGAAAAGATCCGACAAAAGTAGATCGTTCCGGCTCTTATATATCTCGCTATGCCGCGAAAAATGTTGTCGCTTCGGGCTTGGCGGAAAAATGCGAGATCCAATTGGCTTATGTGATTGGCGGAGAAGGTCCCTTGGCAATTAATTTGAATACTTTTGGGACAGGAAAGTATGACGACGAAAAAATATTAGTGGCTGTTAAAAAAGTGTTTGATTTTACCCCGGCGGGAATTATTAAAATGTTAAATTTACGTCGGCCGATTTATCGCCAGACCGCGGCCTACGGACATTTTGGAAGGCCGGATTTGGATTTGCCTTGGGAAAAGATTGATCGGGTAAAGAATTTAAAGAAAATTTTAAAGTAAGCAAGACACTGTCATTGCGAGGACAAAAATTGTTTAAGAGTGTCAAAATTTTATTTCCTGAGCTTGTCGAAGGATAAAATTTTGGCTTAAATTTATTTCGCCCTTCGACAGGCTCAGGGAATAATAAGTTATTAGATAAACATAATTCAATGACACGATAAGGGAGGAGCAATGGTTCTAAACGACGACGAAATATTGGTTAAAGACAAAACCGGCAAGTTTAAAATTTTGCGAGGCGGTAAGTTTTATGATATAGAAGAAAATGCTCCGGCGAAACCGCAGCCGGTTTTAGTTTCAAATAAAGTTGACGAGATTTTAAAACAAATCAGATTTAGAGTTGATGAAAATTTAAAGGAGAGATTGGCCGATATTATTGAAGCTTATCTAAAAGATGTTCGCGATAGATATGAAACAAAAAGCGTTTTGACGCGCGAGACAAAAAACGGGGGATTGGGATTTTTGGGAGAACAGGCTGATATTGTCATTGATTTAATCAATAAAGTCGGTAATAAAAAGGAAGAAGAAAAGCCCTCGCAAGTTTTGGAAGTTAAAGCCGAACAAAAAAATAAGGAATTTTTACCGAAAGAAGAAAAAAAAGCAGAGATCGAAAAAGGAAATGAAATAGTTAAGATAGAAGAGAAAAAAATAAAGCCGATTATCGTCGCTCCAATTTCAAAAACTGAATTAGAAATAAAAGTTGAAGAGATTATTAAAGAGAGCGGAATCAAAATACCCGAGAATGAGAGGCAAAAATTAAACAATATTTTATTAACACACCTTAAAGATATTAGAGACGGCTACGAACTTCAAGACACTTTATCTGGTTCTTTTTCGGCCGGTGTTTTATCAAAAGAAAAAATAAATAAGATTTTGGAAATTGCGAGAAGAAAGAGCAAGAGCGACGAGACAGACTTACATCGAAAAAAACTGGAAGAAATCAAGGAAGCCTTGGAAGCAGAACAGAAAAGAAGGGAAATGGTTTTTGAGGAAAGTCAGAGCAAATTGAACGATAAAATGAAAAATAGGTGGCAAGAGATCACCAAGAGAAAAGAGTCTTCTCCAATCTCTTTGCCCGAAGAAAGTATTGTTCGTCCCGGGAAAGAAAGGCCGGAAATTTTATCATTGGTTGAATTTGCCGATTTTTTGGACAGTAAGGTTGAAAAAAAAGATGAGACAGCGAAGTCAGAAGAAGAAACAACAGCGCCAATTATCGCCCCAGTCTTAAAAACAGAACTGGAAAATAAAGTAGAGAAAATACTTCCGCCGATTTTGGAAGAAAGAATGGCTGTAAAAAAGGAAGTATCTGAAGAGAAAAAACCTGTGCCAGCTCCCGCCTCCACTGAAGTGGTGAATAAGCATGTCCTCACCGAGACTATTGCGAACAAATTAGCGAGCGAAGCCGCCTTCGCCAAGGCTACGGCTACGGAGGGCAAATCGGCGAGCGAAGCCGCCTCCACTAAAGTTTCGGCGAGCGAAGCCGCCTCCACTAAAGTTTCGGCGAGCGAACCCAAACCGCTCCAGGTTTTTAAGTCGGTGAATATTCCAATTCGTCGTCCGCCGCCGGTTTTTAGAAAAGATCAGCCACGACTTGATGACATTAAATATATTCCCAAGATCATCGGACCGATAGACGAGTTGAGGGACATGACTTTGGTTAATTTCAGGAGGCTGGGCGCGAGTCCGGAAGAAGCTGTGGCAAAAATTAAGGAAAAACTGGATATTTTAGAACATGATTCTGTGATAAAAAGGATGGCTGGCATTAAGGCATGGCAAGAAGCTGAAGTTACAACAATTTATTTGGAAATTAGCCGAGATTGTTTATCAAAAGGAGCTTCGGCCGATCAGGTTATTTCCCTTCGCGAGTCCTCGGGCAGACCAACCTTAACCACGGAAGAATATAAGGCTGTTTTGGAATTAAATAAATTTTTAAGGTATTAGGAAGTGTGATATAATTGAATAAAGCACCAAATTCAAATATCTAAGCTCCAAATAAATTCAAATATCTAATGACTAAAATCCAAAACTTACCAGCCCGATTCGTCATCCCGAGCTTATTGACCGCGTGTCGCTAAAGCTTCAGCGAGTGGCGCAGGGATCTCACACTGTGGTTAAAGAAGTATTATGGGATTTCTCGACAAGCTCGAAATGACAGAGAATACATTTGAATTTTGGTCATTGTAATTTATTTGGAATTTGAAATTTTGAATTTGGAATTTAATTTTTATGCAACAATTTGTTATCCCTCAATTTATTGATGTGGAAGATAAAATTATCGGTCCGATAACGACGCGGCAGTTTGTTATTCTTCTTTCCGCGGCGATAGTTTTATTTATTCTTTACAAACTGACTACATTCACATTTTTTTTAATTTTTGGTTTTCCAACTTTCGCGATAGGAATAGTTTTAGCTTTTATAAAAATCAACGGTCAGCCTTTTCATTTTTTTCTTTTGAATTTATTGCAGACAAGTCGCCGACCAAATCTTAGAGTGTGGAATAAGGAATTAACAAGCGATGAATTACTGGGAAATTTAAAAAAAGAAGAAATAAAGGCAGTTATAAAAAGACCGATAAAAGATGTTCTGGAAGAAACAAAACTTTCAGAATTGTCTTTAATAGTGAACACGGGCGGAGCTTATAGGGGAGAAGAGTATTAAAATAAATTCCAAATTCAAAATCACAAGCTCCAAATAAATCCAAATATCTAATGTTCAAAATTCAAAACAACCGTTGTTCTAAACATTTGGATTTTGGTAATTGTAATTTATTTAGGATTTGTAATTTTGGATTTGGTGCTTACCCCAATCTCCCACTCCCAGCGCATGCTCATTGGAGGAGAGAGCTAATTGATTAGCTTTAGTGATATTTAATTTTATGCAGAGCAAGAAACTTGCCGGAAAAAAAGTCGGAGTATCTACAAGAGAACGTTTGGATATAGCGGAAATCCGTGAAGATTGTGTTGTCTTAAAAGATGGGACAATGCGGGCAGTGATGATCATATCGAGCATAAATTTTGCTTTAAAATCCGAGGAAGAGCAAAACGCGATCATTGCCGCTTATGTTTCTTTTTTAAACGCGATAGAGTTTCCTTTGCAAATTGTTATTCAGTCAAGAAAACTTAATATTGACGCCTACCTAGAAAGGTTGAGAAAAGCGGAAAAAGAGCAAACAAATGATTTATTAAGAATTCAAATCGCCGACTATCGCGAATATATAAAAGAACTGGTGGAGATGGGGGATATTATGAGCAAGCGTTTTTATATTACAGTTCCCTACGATCCGCTTTCCGACAAAAGAAAAGGATTTTGGTCAAGATTAAATGAAGTTATTCGTCCGGGATCTGCCATTAAATTGGGCGCGGAAAGATTTAGAAAAAGAAAAAAAGATCTTTTTGCCCGAGTTGAACATGTGCAAATGTTATTGTCGGGCATGGGGCTTACTTCGGTTATTTTGGATACGCAAAGTCTGATAGAACTTTATTATAATCTCTATAACCCCGAACTGGCAGAAACGGAAAAAATGGTTGATATGGGAAAATTAAGGGTTGGAGAATAATTGGATACATATGGCTTTTACACCAAGCGCGATCTATAAAAAAGAAAAAGTAGCGGCCGAGATAAGCAATGTTTCTCCGGAAGAACAAAAGCGTCTCGCGGAAGAAGAAAAAATACTGCTTGAAGAAGAGCGGATTTATCGTCGCGGTTCTGTTTCGGTGCAAGATTTGATTTCGCCAGCTTCAATGAAAATTGAGCCGTCTTATGTTCTCCTTGGTGATAAATATGTCCGGACGATTTTTGTTGTCACTTATCCGCGCTATATTACCGTTGGTTGGTTCACGCCGATTGTGAATTTGAATACGGCTTTGGATATTGGAATGTTTTTTTATCCGGTTAAGGCGGAAATAATTTTAAAGCAACTTAAAAAGAAAGCCGGAGCTATTGAGGCGCAAATTTTGGGAGACGCGGAAAAAGGCGCTCCTCGCGATCCGCTTCGGGAAACAGCTCTTCGCGATATTGAACAACTTCGCGACGATCTGACCCAAGGAATTGAACATTTTTTTCAATACGCTCTTTATGTGACAGTCTATGCCAAAAGCAAAGAAGAGTTGGATAAAATATCCGAAGAAATAGAGTCAATTTTCGGCTCAAAACTAATTTACACCAAAAGAGTTTTTTATCAAGCGGAGCAAGGTTTTAATTCCACCTTACCTCTTTGCAATGACGAGCTGATGATTACTTTCAATATGAATTCTTCGCCGATTGCGTCATCTTTTCCGTTTATGTCGGCAGAATTAAGCTCGGATAATGGGATTTTATATGGCATAAATCGCCACAACAACAGTTTGATTTTGTTCGATCGTTTTTCTCTGCAAAATGCCAATGCTGTTGTCTTCGCGACCTCGGGTGCCGGAAAAAGTTATGCCATTAAGCTGGAAGTTTTGCGTTCGTTGATGCTTGGCGTGGATGTTTTGGTTATTGATCCGGAAATGGAATATAAACATTTATCGGACGCTGTCGGCGGAGCATATATTAATATTTCCTTAGCATCTGATTCTAAAATAAACCCCTTTGATTTGCCGCGTCCGGTAGGGGATGATACAAGCGCGGAAGATATTATCAGAAGCGCTGTTATTACCCTAAAAGGTTTGTTGCGTTTGATGCTTGCGCGTCCGGGCGAAGGGGGGAAACTTATTTTTTCTCCGGAAGAGGACTCTTTGCTTGATAGGGCATTGATTGAAACATACGCCAGAAAAGATATCACTCCGGATACTAATTTAAAATCAGGGATTGAACCGCCCATCATGCGGGATCTACAAAATATTTTAGAGGGCATGACGGGAGCCGAGAGTTTAGTGGAGAGATTAAAAAAATATACAGAGGGGACATTCTCCGGACTTTTAAATTCGCCGACCACGGTTGATGTGAGGAATCCTTTGGTTATTTTCAGCGTTCGTGATCTCGAGGATGAGCTTCGTCCAATTGCCATTTACAATATTATAAATTTTATTTGGGCGGTAGTAAGGTCTGAAAGAAAAAAAAGAATATTGGTGGTTGATGAGGCTTGGTGGCTGATGCAACATGAAGATAGTGCTAAATTTATTTTTGCTTTGGCTAAAAGATGTCGCAAATATTATTTGGGGTTGACAACTATCACGCAAGATGTCAATGATTTTCTTACCTCTCCTTATGGCCAGGCGATCGTTACCAATTCTTCCATCCAAATTCTTTTAAAGCAATCATCAGCGTCGATTGATTTGATTCAAAAAACATTTATGTTGACGCAAGGTGAAAAATATTTGCTTTTAGAGTGCGGAGTCGGCGAGGGGATTTTCTTTGCCGGAGCAAAACACGCGGCTATAAAAATTGTCGCCTCGTATTCCGAAGATCAATTGATAACTTCCGATCCAAAACAGCTCTTGGAAATTGAAGCGGCCAAGAAGGAATTTGATGAAGAGCTCGCCATGGAGAATGAGCAGACTTAAATATTAATCCCATAATGTATATGTTTTCTCGCAGAACAAAAATAGTTATTGCCATTGTAATTATTCTTTTGCTTGCCTTTTTGCTTTATTGGTTTTTATGGCGAGGAAAATCAGTTAATAGGGAAGATGTCCAGAGTCCGCCTCCACCAATTGCTATTGTTCCTCAAAATAAACCGGCGGGAAGCGTCCCGCCCGCGCCGGTCAAAGAAGCGGAAAAAACAAAGGCTGATCTTAGCCGTTTAGCGACGGCTTTTGCGGAAAGATTCGGAAGCTATTCTAATCAAGGTGAATATGTTAATGTCTTGGATCTAAAACCAATAATGACCGGCACGATGCAAAAATGGGTTGATGATTATGTTGTGGAAAGCAAAGCGGCGGTTACTGATATTTCGGTTTATTCGGGGATTACGACCAAAGCGGTTTCAGTAAAAATTACCGCTATGAATGAAAAAGGCGGGACGGCGACAGTTGTTGTTAATACACAACGCGAAGAAGCCGGGGAAAAAATATCAGAAAATAAAAAAATTTATTATCAAAATTTAGAATTGGAATTTCAGAAAATAAGCGAAGAATGGAAAGTGAATAAGGCAACTTGGCTGGAGTAAAACATTGATTTGATTTTTAGATTTAAACGAATGAATTTTTCTGAAGCAGTTAAATATTTATCCATAATCAAGGAGTTCATCTTGGATATTTTATTCCCCGTGGAATGTCTTGGGTGCGGTAAAGAAAAAGAATGGATTTGCTCCAGTTGTCAAGATAAAATAAAGATGGATATTTTTGTCGCAAGAGGAGTATTTTTGGATAAAATTATTGCCCCGTATTCTTACGATGAGAGAATAATAAAGCAGGGAATACATTTATTTAAATATAAATTTGTTGAAGATGTCGGTGAAGCTTTGGGAAAAATATTTGTTAATGGTTTAGAAAAATTGATAAAGAAAAATGATTTTGAAGCGATTGTTATCCCGGTTCCGCTCCATAAAAAAAGATTATTGGAAAGGGGATTTAACCAAGCGGAAATTTTAGCCTCTAGCGTCGGAAATTTTTTCAGTTGGGGGGTGGAAACCAAGATTCTTTCCCGCTCTCGTTTTACTGTGCCCCAAGTAGGACTTCCCAAAGAAGAAAGAATGAACAATATTAAGGAAGCTTTTGCAGTTTTGGATAAAAATAAAATTTTTAATAAAAAAATAGTTTTAATAGATGATGTTTTCACTACTGGCGCGACAATGGAAGAATGCGCTAAGGTTTTAAAGGAGGCTGGGGTAGGGGAAATTTGGGGTTTTACTTTAGCTAAGGGTTAGCTGGACAGTTGATTTCAAAAATGGTAAATTACTTTAATTCTGGAGAGGTCGCATAGTGGTTTAGTGCACCGGTCTTGAAAACCGGAGTCCATGAAAGTGGACCGAGGGTTCGAATCCCTCCCTCTCCGTCTTCGCCTCGCTGAAGCTCGGCTTCGACGTGACGAAGTCCGTCGAAAGATGAGCGAAAGCGGGTAGAATATTTTTACATGGAGAGGTGGCCGAGAGGCTGAAGGCGGCAGGTTGCTAACCTGTTATACGGGTTTAAATCCGTATCGAGGGTTCGAATCCCTCCCTCTCCGTCTTCGCCTCGCTGAAGCTCGGCTTCGACGTGACGAAGTCCGTCGAAAGATGAGCGAAAGCGGGTTAGTAAATACAATTATAATGA
>Ga0208373_1003516_pt1 | contig 15273 bp, 19 predicted proteins | sample RifOxyC2_FD_184036 | JGI IMG/M metagenome (GOLD analysis project Ga0208373, IMG submission 184036) | Soil microbial communities from Rifle, Colorado - Rifle Oxygen_injection C2 (SPAdes) | ecosystem: Environmental > Terrestrial > Deep subsurface > Rock core/Sediment | place: Rifle, Colorado...
TTTGCGTTAGTTAAAATTGGCATTTGTAAATTATGAAGATAAAAAATGAGTCTGTCATTGGGGCCCCGCGTCTACGGCCCTGCGTCAAAAAAAAATCAGCAAAAGATGTGGGTTAAGCTAAGAATAGAATGAAGGACCATCAGTGGGCCAGATAATTTTACGGAATCAATTCGAGCTTCTGAAATAGAGCATGATAAAACAGTTTTCCCATCAGCTTCTCGGCCGATGTGGCGAATAAAACGCTGGACTATTTTTCCATCGACTCGAATATTTTCGACTTCTTCTAAATAAATCTGACCATTTCTTTTGCGCTCTCTAATAAAACTCATAATGGGGATTATCCCCACTACGCAAAAAGGTTGTCAAGAATAAAATAACATTAAAATATAATTTTTTAGCTGGTAAAAAGACTAAGTTTTGCTGGTTATCAGATTGTAGTGGGGAAAAATCGGGACAAAGTCAGGTTAATCATATACTCCGTCTCGAAACTCTCACGGAGAAACGACTTGTGAATGCTTTAGATTCGCTTGAGGCCGTTGAGTATTTTGATTTTCAAAAAAAACTGTTCGATTCTGTAAAAAAAATATTAAAGGTTGAGCCAAAAGGAGTTGTCTACGATGTAACCAATACCTATTTCCATGGGAGAAGTTGCAGTATCGCAAAGCTTGGTCATGATAAGGAAAAACGAAAAGGCTTCCCATTGATTCAAATAGGACTGGCCGTTACTAAAGAGCGAGGGATTCCGATTTTTCATAAGACATTTCCAGGGAACGTTCACGATTCCAGAACATTTAGTGACGTTTCAACAGAGTTGAATAAGTTTGGAATCACCAACGGTGTTGCCGTCATGGACAGAGGTGTCTCTTCCGCAGGTAATACGGATTATCTTAGAAAAAATAATTGGAAAATTATTTGTGGCCTCAAAATATCAGATTCTATCGAGAAGACAATCGGTGATGATTTATCGGATATCGTTGCCGTAGCTAATCGCACAAAAGTAAATCAATCTGTATTCTACTGTATTGAGAAAAAATATTCACACGAGGAAACGGTGGGCCGATTGATTGTTTGCTATAATAAAAAGCGTGCTCAGGCACAAAGCGAATCACGTTTTGATGAAATAGAAATTGCGCAATTACGATTGGCCCAAGGGAAAACTATAAAACCCGATATGGAAAAATTTTTTAGCACAGATGGTAAATTACTAAACTCCCGCTTAACAAGTGCAGCCAAATATGATGGCATATCATTCATATTCACTAATACAAAAATGCCACTTTATGAAGTGGTCCAGAGTTACTATGATAAGGATGTTGTTGAAAAATCATTTCAGGCGCTAAAAGGCGTTGTAAATTTAAGGCCAGTTCGTCATTGGCTTTATAATCGAGTGGAGGCCCATGTTTTTATTTGTTACTTGGCCTGTCTTCTATTATCCATCCTGAAAGATAAAGTAAAAAAAATAGAAATGTCTGCGTTCTCCGCACTCTTTGAACTTGAAGGCCTTTATAGAATTTTCTTAATCGATCCCAAGAGTGGTTTTAAGCTTGGCAAGCTTGTTGCACCAACAAAAAAGCAGGAAAAAATTTTGAATGCGGTAAATAAACATCTGTAAATGAGTGTAGTGGGGAAATTTAGGGTCAAATTCAGGAAATGAGTGTGCTTTGATTCTCCCCCTCCTTCACGTACACATTTTATTTGGCGATAAGTTTCTTCAAGCTTGCTTGAAGAACGGTTTTTTATAACAAGGTTTGCGTTTTATGAATGCGCGCAACATAAGATGTTCCCAATCTATCTGATTATTTTAACCAGTCGTATTTTTTATCTTTACTATCAATAATTCGACGGGTTAAAAGGGGATCTAAAGGAAAAACTCATGGCTCACTTACGCAAACGACATGCTCTTTCTTTAATTAAGCGTCGACTTAAAAGTAGCCGCGTTTTAACTATTCAAGGGGCACGGCAAACAGGAAAAAGTGTTCTTGCTAGAATTATTTTGCCAACTGAATTTAATAATGCGCTTTTTGAATCCTTCGATTCGGCCACAACCAAGCGCTTTGCGCATGATAATCCTGATACCTTTTTAGAAAAAAATAAAGAATATCATTCTATCATTATTGATGAGGCGCAAATAAAGGAGTCTCTCACTGGTAGAATGAGTCGTATCCGGCTTTTTCCATTTACCTTGGCCGAAACGCTCCAACTCCCTTTTGATCCAAATCAACTAAAAGATGGCCGCAAAAAACTTCCCCGCTGCAATCGCTCGGAACTTTTTCGTTATTTAAAAAATGGGGGAATGCCAGGAATTTTTGCTTTACGCAGTCAGGATGCCAGAGAGACTTTTTTTGAAGATTGGATTTCGCTTATTACGAACCGCGATATTCTTTTTTTTCAAAAGCTAAAACCTAACTCTGAGCTTACCGACTCCCTAATTCGACTAATTCCTAAAATAGAAACGCCAGATGCCACTCACCTTGCCAAAGCACTTCACATCAACACCAAAATGGTTCAAAAACGTCTACTAATGCTTGAACAGCTTTTTGTTATACATAAAATACCGCCGCACCGTTTGAGTACAGGAAAACCTCGCTACTATGTACTCGATCCTGCCATGGCCGGATATCTTGGGGCCTCCCTAGATCGTCAACTTCAAACCTGGCCAGTTTTAGAGATGCTGGCAAATGCAAGTTACGGCGACAGTCGCAAGGCAAAGCCTTCGTACTATCGCAGTGCGCGCAATGGTATAATTGAGATCATCCACGAAAAAGAATCCACCATAGAATTAATAAAGCTTTTGTTTCGAGAAAAAATCGATCTTCGCGAACTAGAAATCCTTCATGCTTTTTCAAAAAAAAATTCGACCAGATTTTATCGGAAGCAATTTTATCGGAAGCATCAAGCTCAAAGTTCTCGCTCCGGCTTTAAAAGTTGAAAAAATTAATGGCGTCAAAATTTTACCGTGGGAATTTCTGGTATAATTTACATTGTATCGTTATAGAATCATGCTCTCACAGGGATGACGTACCAAAAATCCACTGTGCCCCTCTAGTGGCACAACTTAATGGCCCTCATTTATCCAGCTATTTTTTCAACAAAACAATTCCCATTAACAATGCCGGATTTTTTTTAATAGATAACCAATTTCATAAGATCCTGATCTCAATGTAATTATGCCGATTTGGCCCGCCCAAGTTTTTTACAGTTGGTATGTAATTTTGGACAATAGTTAGTTTTCCACTCGTGTGCAATATATTTCGGGGTACACTCACAAATGTAAATAATTTATGAGCGTGCTTTGGATATTAATTATTACATTTTAGAGTGCGCTCTTGCTGACGATCTTCTATAGATTTTACAAAACAAAAGTTATTCTCTTTATGATTTTAAAAATCTGTTATAGAAAAAATTATTAATAGTGAATGTCGATTTGAAACCATGTGGTTATAAGCTTGAGGGGAAATGTATTTATATAAAGTGACTCCTTTACGAGATAGTCTCATCTTTTACCCATCTGTTTTTTATAGAACGGACGACTTTATGAGTAGTGCAACTAAGCCTCAACCTGGTTACGTTGAAGATAAGTTACTTTACGCAGGTGAGTTTCATGATATTTCTATACATTTACTCCCTCTAGAGACATATAGAATTCAAATACAGAAGCATCTAGATAATTACGCCAAACTATCAGTATTAGGTTTTAAGTTTAATTCCAATAGGAAGAGTGTGATATTTATTAATATAAACGATTATCAAAAAATTATAGAATTCCAGCCAACGGTGTATACTTTTGACAAAAAGTTTTTCTTAAAAACGCCGAGCAGTGAATACGTTGCTAACGTTCCAGTTGAAGCGATAAAATATGAGACATATACAATGCCTCATGCTTTAGATAAATGGAATGTCGAATTGATCACTGTTCCTAGTGTGATTGAATTGCATGATAAGCTTATTGAGAGCAAGGTCAGCTTTGTTGCTCAAGATTAAATATACTGTAAGTGGCTTATGCTTATGCTTATGCTCGAGAACGTTGGCAGATAATAGATCTTGCGCGAAAAGGCGAGCTTTTCCAAGCAAGATCACGAAAGTTGAGAAATAACGGGCAGGGCCCGAATTTTTAATATTACTATAATGCGATATTAAAAATACCTAATTTCTCGAAAAATAAATGGTCTGTGAGATAAAACATTGACCATATATAATAGGTCTTGAATCCAATTCTTGTTAAGGTTATATTAACTTGTTAGCAAGTTGGACCGAAAAGCAAAATGAAACATTCTTTTTTACTTATTTCTATTCTACTAATCGTTGTGCCGACACAAGGGAATACTTGTTTGGAGCAAGTATTGGTCTCTGTAATCGAACAAAGTGAGAATGCCAGTCTTGCTAAAATAAATATAAACAAGGCGATTGAACTTATTAACGAGCTTAAAGCAACTAACGGAATTTCCTCTTTTAAGGCAAATATGGATGATTTTTGGTTAGACCTTAATCGAATTATTCATCCCAAAGCTAATTTTACCAGAATTACAGATGAACAAAGATTATGGCAAATAAAAAGTGAAAAGGCGGATGAACTTTCAAATATTTTTCCACAATTAACTCTTCCAGAAATTGTTGCTATTCGATCTTATGCTTCATACAGTGAAGTTGTTAACTCCGCATTGTATGATCTAAATACTGAAAAAATTAATCGATATAAAAATTATATTAACGTTCTCTCTTCCGCGTTAAGTAAAGTTGAGTCATACGATGGCATGGTTTACAGAACTAAAAAGATTTCAAGAGAATATTCTAGAAATAAATATGTCGTAGGAAAAATTGTTACAGAAACAGGGTTTATAAGTTCATCTCATACTAGTTTTTGGAATCATGCTAATTATAGCGGAGAAACAACACGTTTTTTTATAAAATCTAAAACTGGCCACATTTTAAAGCAACTTTCAAAGCATCAAAAAGAAAAAGAAGTTTTATTCAATATAGGAACGTCTTTTAAAGTTATAAGCGCTAAAATGAATACAGAAGATAAATTTTGTTCCTCTTGTTTTGATATTGTATTGGAAGAAATTAACTCAATTTACTAGTTATGTAAACAGTCGGTGGCCGCAATCGCTGGCGTATAGTGAGCAATGCTCGGAAATGCGTGTTTTTCTGAGCAAGATCATGAAGATTGAGAAATAATGGCCCGAATTTTTAATATTAGATTGATATTTAACCATATAATTATAACCACCCCTCCAAAAAAATATTGCTAGCATTTCAATAAGCTGTTAGTTTGCCGCATTTAATAATTAAATGCTATCCAGTAATACAAACAAGCGAAGCTGTCTGAAAAAGTATAAAAGGATAACATCAACAATTTGGGAGGACTTTATGAAAATCTTTTTTTTTGCATCTTCTATTATTTTTTCAAGTGTTATTTTTGCTGATTATCAAAACACTACTTGCCAATCTTCAGCAATGTCCGCAGCAGAAAGTATCTCTAAAATAAACAATTTCGAAATCAAAAATATAAATTGTGACGAATGGACTGATAAAGATAGACAAAATACTCCCTCTGGAGACGTCGTGACTTATTTTGTTGACTGTAATGATGGTATCTATATCCGACATTACGGATATACTCCTGTCGACAGCTATAGAGTTGTAGTCGTTGAAAATAGCAGTGGTTGTTATGTTCTCTCAGTAAACGCATTGAAACCGTAAACTGAATAAACTCATCCCAAGCACTAAAATAATAATCAACATCTGAATTTAAACACAAAGAAAACATGAGAGGGGCCAAGCGATGGCCCTTCTTTTTTTTGGTTGAGTTAATACTCACGTCTTAATGATCATGCTGGTAATTATATTTTATAGCAATGGACAATCTTTAGAATAAAAATACCAAATGATTTTTCCAAAAAGCCATCTGGATCTTATAACTTGGCATGAGCGCAGAATTTTTATGCCGCTTTTTTGAATGAAGTCATGATTTTACAGAGTGTATCAAGAGATGGATTACCATCCTCTCCTATCGCTTCATAAACAACTGTGCGACTTAAACCCGTTCGGCGGCACACCTCTAATATATTGTGTGCGCGCACATAGCCGGATAAAATATCAACAAAGGCCTCTCGATCGCCATCAAACAGCGCTTCAAAAAGTGCCACCTTAATTTCTTTATGGTTTTTAAAGATCAAGGATGGGTCATGCTTTAAAAGCTCAACACCATTAATCATAATGGATTTTTTCGGCAATTTTTTGTGCTTTTTTAATGTCTTTGTCTTGTCCATTTTTATTTCCTCCAAGGATTTAAATCAAAACTTCTCCGTCGATAATCTTCTCTGTGTAGTAAATGCGGTTGCCATTATTAAACTTAATCTCAAATAAAAGAGAGCTTAATTTTCTCACATGCCCGTAGTGGCCAAAATCGCGAATCTTTTCAAGCCGACTATCGCAATTTGCGCTCTTATCTTTGCCGGCTGGCCATCGTGCCAAATTGAATATTCTTTAAGTTTATAAAAAGAAACCATAAGTAATTGTGCGCTATACCGGACAACAAGTCAAGCCTAATTTCAAATGCGGTATTATCTTCTTATTAGTTTTGCAGTGAATGCCTAAAGGGAAGGTATAATACAACTTTTTACTGGCAAAAAATATTGCTTAAATTTGGTGATAGATAAGGCTTAAGTGAATGGGCCAATTTACTACTTCCTCCGATTGAATATAACTTTTGTACTATTTCCTTAACCCATAAATGGTTGATAACCAGAATTGCTCCCTAAGGTTGGAGATAATATCAGCCCCTATTAATTCGGCAATAACGTAGTTATGAACATAAAATGGATCAATACTACGAAATGAATCGTATGCCCATACATCAGGATTATTTTCTCCCAAAGACTGAAATCTATTCAAATAATGCTTAGAGGCCAGGCTCGAATCTTTATTAAGATCAATTTCAAATAAAAAACTTATTCCACATCTAATAGATTCAATCGTCTCAATTTCACTCATGATTTGCTTTTCTTCTTCGTTAAGTACTATCCCATGGCAACGCTTTAAAACCTGAAAATATACGGAACAACCATTTTAGCCAGGTGTCACTATGAAGGACTTACTGAAAACAACCGTTTTGCTTTTAACTTGCTGGTTATTTCAACCAAAAGCATAATTATCAGGAATGTCACTTGCCCGATACTGAAAGCATGAAATTTAATGCGTTTGGCATGCTTCAAGGAATTGCTTCGGAGAAATAATTAAAATATTCAAATACTTCTTGAGAGGTAGAAGGTCTTGCTTGTCACCAGTCACAATATAATTGGCATTACCACAGACGGCAGCTTCGAGTATCCGATTGTCGGAATCTTTTCTTTTTATTAAAGTAATCTTTTCGCTAGGAAGCACAAAAGTGGCCACCTTGTCGATAGCAGAAAGCAAGATTGAAACTTCCTTTGTTGAAAGAGAAAACTTAGGATCTAAAAGAACTCTTTCAATTTCATCCCGAATACTAGGGGAAAGAATTAATTCAATTTTTTTTGAAATAACAAGGCTCAGCACTTTTTCTGGTAATCCGCCAAAAAGGAGTGCAGAAATAATTACGTTGGTATCGATTACAGCTCGGATTTTCATTTGCGATAAGAATCCACAAGATCTTCGACGTCAGATGGCCGAAGGCCAGAGCTCTTTGCCTTTTTTCGTAATTTTGATTTGATTTGTGCAATTTCCGAGTGCTCCATGTATTGTCGTAATGCTTCTCGAATAAATTCGCTTAGCGTGCGATGCTGTTTTTTTGCTGTTTTTATTATCTCTACTTCCATTTCTGGAGGCACCGAAAATGCTAAAACTTTCGTTGTTCGCATAACTTCTCCTAATTTATGAGTTATACTTAGTATAACCCATAAACGTAAATAAATCAAGCCTTGAAAAAGCGGGTATTCTTCTAAAACCTAATCAATTTTTCAGATTTAAGAGAGAATAATATTTCCATAGCAATTAGGCGATGGAAAATTATTTTTTATCCAGGAGGGATAGCGTGGAAAAAATTATTATTATTAACGAAAGTTCTCAAGTTTCAACTTCTTTTCAAAAAGAAAAAGTAGAGGATTTGCTTTATGAATTTCTGAGAGACCGAACTCCACTGACAGAGATTGTCAAGCGACAATTAAAAGTACTCATCAACGACTGGAGTGCGGGCGTAAAATCGGAGTCAATGTAGCGTAAATTACCAGTCTTGATCGATCAACTTCTCTGTAGTGTATAATAACAGGAATACAAGAAGGAGTTGATCAGATGAAAGAAAAACGAAAACGAATATCAGACACAGTTAAGCACCAAGCTGTAGATGATTATATCTCTGGTGCTAGAACGGCCAATGAAATTGCCGAGGAACTTAACGTCGCACCACAAACCATTTATGCCTGGCGAACATCTTTAGCAGAGAAGACGAAGGGTATTAGAGTTGATGAGCTTATGGCCAGTGGTAATCCAAAGGAGCAGACAAAAAAGATTGTGCAACTAGAGGACGAAGTTGCGGAATACCAAAAAAAAGTTGCAGAGCAAGCAATTAGCAAGCAATTATCATAGACCTTTTAAAAAAACTCCACTTCCCGAGGATCTCAGCACCGGAGAGCGAATTGACTGGATTGATCGCCACTACCAAGAAATTGGGACGAAACAAAGGGCGTGTGAAATAATGAAAATATCAATGTCAACATACTACGCCGATCCTAAAATCTCTAGGGCAGAACAAGAAGAACGAGATGCAGATGTCAGAGATAAAATAGAGCAGTTGAGGATAACTTACAAACGTGCCGGGTACCGCCCGCTAGTTCATCACCTGAAAAGAAGTGGAATTTTCATTGGGGAAAGGAAGCTCCGGCGGATAATAAAAAAATTTAATCTTCAAATCCGTCCCCGAAAACAGTTTATTAAAACGACTGACTCTAACCACGACTGTCTTACTCACCCAAATCTTATAAAAGATATGACCATTGATAATATTAATCAGATGTGGGCCGCGGATATAACCTATATTCGAATCAATAACGGATTTGTTTTTCTAGCTGTAATTCTAGACCTCTACTCTTGGAAAGTTATTGGCCACGCTATCTCAAAGAGAATCGACGCTGCACTTACTATCGATGCGTTGAAAATGGCGATACTATGCAGGAAGCCTCCACGAGAAGTGATTCATCATAGTGATCGTGGTGTCCAGTATCTTTGTGACGACTATGTAAAGATTTTGAAGGAGGCTGGGTTCCATATATCGTGCTCCAGTCGAGGTAATCCTTACGATAATGCTTGGCTAGAGTCATTTATGAAAACTTTAAAATATGACGAGATCTATATGGGCCATTATGAAACGTACCTGGATGTGGTAGAAAATCTCCCAAATTTTATCGAGGAAGTTTATAACAAAAAACGCCTCCACTCTAGTTTGGGATATATTCCGCCGGAAGAATTTGAAGAGATGATTAAAATAGGATATAACGATTTAAAGGGAAAGGAGAATGATCGGCCAAGATTCACACTTTAGCTACATCGATTCCAGTGAAACGCCCGCACTCCAAATTATTCGTCGATTGAGTACTCGAAAATGTTAAAATCTTTTAGGAAGAAAATTGGTTCACCAAATTGTTTCAACTCTAAAAATGAGGCCATTAGCATGCAAGATGATTTTAATCCAAAGCAATGGCAACTTTTATACAAAGGAAGTACTCCTATTGGGATGTTTACAGTTAGAATTCACCTTGGTCAAATTGGGATTGTTAGCTATATCTGTCTTTTGGAAGAATTTAGAAAGCAAGGATTAGGAGTTACTCTGCACAAAAAAGCAATCGATATGCTCATTGAGGGCAGGGCAACCATTTATGAGGGAGGAACTCTAGAGTCAAATATCCCTATGCAGAAGACTTTCATGAAAAATGGTTGCGAGCATGTTGGGACTAGAGTAATTTATAAAAATAACAGATAAGTGATGAAATAGCATAATACTGGAGAGGCACCTGGCTACATTTTAAGGATATGTGTCATGCAACCATTTTGGCCTTTTGTCATTATGGGGACGTCTTGCATAGGTCCACTTAAGTCAACTATAAGTATTATTTCATATCTTTGTTTTGTATAAATCCTAAGCTTAACAGTCTGTATAGAAGGTATTCGAGCTAATTGATATTCCAAGTTAATATAACAAATGTTAAAATTAAGCATGAGTAATATAATAATAGATAATGATTTAAGATTGAGGCCGATCGATCTAGAGCAAGACCTTGAGAATGCTTTGAGATGGTATAGCGACCCCGAAGTGCTATATTTTTCAGAAGCGTCAGATGTGCCGTTTGACAAAACTTTAACGATGGGGATGTATAACTATTTTCTAAAACGAGGAGAGGTTTACATTATCGAAGTCCTAAGGGGCGGAAATTGGTTCCAAGTTGGAGATGCTGTAATAACTCAAGATTCCATACCCATAGTGATAGGAGAAAAAGAGTTTCGAGGAAAAGGATTCGGGAAAAGAGTTTTGAGAATGATGGTTAATAGAGCAAAAGAGATTGGTTATGAAAAAATGACAGTTAGTGGTATTTATACATACAACCATCGCTCGCGTCACATATATGAAACCGCAGGCTTTAAAGTTGTCGATACTAAATTGGATGATGAAGGTCGCGAAGTTTGGATAATGACTTTTGAGATAAATAAAAGGACGGGGCAATAGTAGCTCTTTATTTTGAATAATCGAGATCCTTCAAGATTTTGTTGATAAACAGTCAACTAGACTTACTATGCTCCAGATGAGGGACGTCTTGAATAAAACCGTTTTACTTTCAGTTGAGCGTTCTTTCAACTCAAGTATGCTCTGATGGTACTCTAAAAATATCAAGTAAGTGCACACCTCTCCCCAGGCCAGCTAAGAGATTATGAAAAAATATTACCGCCAAGAAATTTAAATATTACCGTATAGGACAAGCATTGATTGACGAATTTAGTGATTCTATTGTTATATATAATCTTACCAAGAAGCCATGCGAGCGCTCCACTATGCCAAGGGAATAAAATGAAGATAAAATTGCTATCAAAATCGCTGATTCCATTTAAATACAGTACGGCACTCCCTAACTGCTTCACTGTTGAGCTGATGGTTCATGCACTGGAATTTCACAATAGTTCAAATAGCGATATTAAAATTAAAGAGATTTCTCTTACTTTAGTTAGGGGGAAAAATAGAGTACACACCCAGTATTTAACGCAAGGGATTCTCAAAGAAGAAATTAGAAAATTTTCAACGCAAATAAATAAGTCCATTAAACACTTCCCGCCATCCGTGGAAATTTGGCTCTCTCGAAGCGCAAAAACACTTAATCCCGTTATGACAACGACATCGCTAAGGCCGTCTAGTAGAGTTGTTATTGGAAATCAGTTTTTATCGTTAAGAAATATTATGCCTACTAAATTGGTTGTTGAAGTTCTATACGCTGAAGGAAGTAAAAACAAAACTGTAAGCAGATCATTTCCGTTGCGAGAGCGTTCTTTGAAAAATAGCTACTGCTTACCACTAAGAGGCACGGCCTGGGGATTGCTGGGGCCAACCGCGGGAACCAGCCATCATCGGCAGGCTGCTTCGCAAGAGTTTGGGTATGACTTTTTACTCTTTGATGAGAAAGGGAAAATTTGTAAAGGAAAGGGTCTAAAAAATGAAGATTATTTTTGCTTTAAAAAGCCAATCCTGGCTCCTGCCGACGGAATCGTTCTTGTTGCCAGTGATGGAATGGAAGAAAACCAAAAACTGGGAGACGTTCCACCACTATCGAAGGATAAAATTAGCAAGTTTGGTTTATTACACGCGCTTGCTGGCAATATAATTATCATCAAGCATAAGAACAACGAATATAGTTTTTTGGCCCACTGTGCATATAACTCGATCAAGGTAAAAATTGGAGATAAAGTAAAAAAAGGACAACGACTTGCCTTACTTGGGAACACAGGTAATTCAACTGCTCCACATTTGCATTATCACTTGATGGATGGCCCAGATTTTTTAGTTAGTCGATCGCTTCCCATTACGTTTGATAATATCAAACCTTATCCTTGGTCGGAAGAAGAGGTTTTTCAATTCTGGGATGTCCGAGATCCAATGGTCACAACCAATTAAGTCGGTAAGAAAAATTCGAAATTGATCAGTTGCTTATGGAGAAAGGATAGTTTAATAAAAACGAGCAGTGACCTTGTGCATACCAGGTAGTATGAGGGACGTCTGGATACGAGCGTTTTACTTTTGATCCGTATTACATGGCCAGAGTTTTTTGAGCTTTATTTTTAATAACCAAATTTCAAGTCGACGATATTATTAAAATCGTATTGGTTTCAAGCGAAACACCTTTTTGACATAACCATTTTAAAATAAAATAGATTATGCTAATTTAATTCAAGCTTATGTGCGCTAGGCACAAGCTGTATTTAACAAGTTAGCAATAACCCGGAGAGGCCCAGCGATGGGAGGCCGGTACCGAGTCTTGGGCCATTTAGGTAACGAAGATGGTTAAGCGTAGACAGGGAGAGCAGCAGACCGTAACGCAAGTGAAGCTATAGAGGCCCGTCAAATATTGATGAGTGTGATCGCCGAGATGTTATAGAAAGTCGAAGGCAATATCCGAAACCGCAAGGGAGTAAAGAGGTCACCGGGCTCCAAGTGCACGGTATGTTGTTTTAGTTAGGTACGGAACCTAGGAGATCCAATAGGAGTCGAAATGGAAAACGAAAGGACATTTGCAAGACGAAACACTCAAGGAATGGCCCGCATTCTCCAATTGGAAGTCAGATATCCTCGTAGTAGTGCGGAAGTGAGGTAATGCTCATGGAACGAAGGGGGATACGTACTCAATACCAAGGTCACTCAATCCAAGACACATTCAATGGTGAACAAATTGGATTTTTCGGGATGAACTCCGAGAAGTGGGTAAGGTATGTACTACGTGCAGCAGACAAAAAGCTGGTATTTACCACGCCGTTCAACTTAATTGATGAACATACTCTGCTGGATGGATTCAAACTGCTCGATGGATCAAAGGCAGTAGGAATCGATGGCATTTCGAAGAAAGTCTTTAAGGAAAAACTAGAAGACAATCTCAAAGAACTCACCAGGGATTTGCGAACAGGAAAGTATCGGCCACTGCCAAGAAAGGAAACATTAATCCCAAAGGCAAACGGCAAGATGCGGCCAATCGCTATCGCATGCTTCAAGGACAAAGTTGTTGAGGCAACCGTGGCAAAGATTATGGGCATTATTTATGAGCCAATGTTTATCAGGAACTCATATGGTTTTCGCCCAAACAAATCGGCACATGGAGCGATAAACGCAAGCTACATGATACTGAAAGATAACAAACGCCCATGGGTCGTTGAAATTGACTTTGAAAGTTTCTTTAACACAGTTCCTCATAAGGAGCTGCTGTCAATTATCCAGAAGAGGGTAAACGACAAGAGACTTTTAACTCTCATTAAACTCTTCATGAAAAGCAAGATCGTTTCACTGGGCAAAGAGAACTGGCCAACGGTGGGAACACCTCAAGGATCAGTAGTCAGCCCCATCCTCTCAAACATCTACCTCAATGAAGTTTTGGATCAGTGGTTTCACGAGAATTACTCATCCCAAAACGCACAAATGGTCAGATATGCGGATGATGCAATTTTCATGTTCGCGACAAAAGAAGAAGCAGAACAATTTATGACAGCGCTCACCGAGCGGATGTCTAATTTTAAACTTCGACTTAACGCTGACAAGACAAAACTAATCGACTTTAGAAAAGAAAGTGGAAACATCTTTTCGTTTCTGGGGTTTACTTTCATCTGGGGTAAGCCTAGGGGAAAAAGAGATCCGGGACTTAAAGTCCACACTCAAAAAGAGAAACTCTTTAAGAAGTCCGACGAAGTTAAAGATTGGGTGAAGCAGAATAGAAACAAACACAAAGTTAGTGCTATTCTCAAAATAGTTGCCTCGAAGTTACGAGGACACTACAACTATTTTGGATACAAGAGCAACAGAACCAAACTGGTTCATTACTATTGGCTCATTGAACAACATCTCTATAAATGGCTAAACAGACGCAGTCAGAAAAAGAGCTATAACTGGAAACAGTTTTCTGATCTTATTCACAAAAGACTACCGAGGCCACCAGAGATGTTCATGCTTAGACCACTGGGAGTAGTAAATGCTAGATAGTATTAAGAGACGAAAAGCCGTATGCGGGAAATCCGCACGTACGGTTTGGAAAGGATTTTACTCTTTAACTTAGTAGGAGTATTTTTACTTTATGTAAAAAAAAATTCACTTTTGTTTCTAAGAAGAAAAAAATTAATATCCGGCTCAAACCCTTCTTCTTTTAAAATACTGCTTTGAAAATTTGCTTTTAATCCCTTAAGAGCGGAAAGCGAGAAAATTGCAGAATCAGACGTGTTGAACATACCGTTAATGAAATAGATATCAATTGCTGTTCTTTTTCTTGGAATGCATATTGTGCCAAGATTCGGCTGTGCAACTTTCAGAGAAGATATGTGGTTAATCGAAAATAACTCGTCGTTCGAAGTAATATCTGAGTACTTTAAATAGGACAATATTTTCGGCTGGGTATTGACGTGTTTTTCTAGGAGGTTTGCGATAGAAGCCATGCCCTTATCACCAGCTTTATCCAGAAAACTTCTCTTGTGTGCTTGGTGTTTTTGAAAGTTTGCAATATATTCTGGAGCGCTACTATCTACTGTCGTGATTCCAATTAGTTCATTCTCAATAATCTCAAGGTCAGAAGAAAGTTCATCTGATCCAAGCACAAAAGGCGAGAATAAAAAGTAAAGTAAAAATAACGCCATTTTAAAACTCATAGCCACCCCCTCTTTCACCAAATAGCAACAAAACTGGATTGAATTGTAAATCAAAGCACCTAGTTACCAATAGAAGTAATCATTCTTAAAATGTCTTCTTTGGTGTACAACACACCTTGCTCTGCGAATAAATACATTCTTATAAACTCTAAAGCTTCGTCTTCATTCTTTGCAATGTCTTCGCTCATTCTCATAACATGACTCTCCTGTTAATAATAAAGTAAACTGAATTATTTACTTCGTTACATGACCACTAAGCAAAACATAGGCCAAATTCCTCGAAGTTGTTTTCCGCTTATAGTGCGTAACGAAATAAATTTCAATTATAAATACAAGTATGCGTTATTGCATCTTTTAAAAATGCCATGGATTTTTTCACTATCCTTGGCTAATCGATTCAATTTTTTCCTAGTCAATCTTTTC
>Ga0208373_1003517_pt1 | contig 15273 bp, 15 predicted proteins | sample RifOxyC2_FD_184036 | JGI IMG/M metagenome (GOLD analysis project Ga0208373, IMG submission 184036) | Soil microbial communities from Rifle, Colorado - Rifle Oxygen_injection C2 (SPAdes) | ecosystem: Environmental > Terrestrial > Deep subsurface > Rock core/Sediment | place: Rifle, Colorado...
CGGCGGCGGCGATCATATCAAACACGGCGATCTGGACTCCTCCCTGACCAATCCAACAAAGGAGATTGACGTACACATGGGCGGAGATACAAAAATGGAATGCTCTTCCTGCCACTCCGCCGACAAGCACGCAATCAAGGGTAAATCCCTCATGGGGGCGGACGGCAACGGCCAGCGCATAAGCTGTACGGACTGCCATAACGATCCCAAGATTCACAAGAACCAGTTCGTGGAACGTCACACCAAAAAGGTTGCCTGCCAAACCTGCCACATCCCGACAATCGCCAAGGCACTGCCCACACTGGTATGGTGGGACTGGTCAAAGGCCGGGAAAGACATTAAGCCCAAGAAGGACGCCTTCGGCATGGATGATTATCTGAAACTCAAGGGAGAATTCAAGTGGAACAAGAACTTTGCCCCGGAGCTGTTTTGGTACAACGGCAAGGTTGACCGGACTCTTCCCGGCGACAAAATCGATCCATCCAAGGTAGTCAAATTTAACAACCCCCGGGGCAATCGCCACGATAAAGACTCCAAACTCATGCCCTTCAAGGTTATGAAAGGGAAACAACCATACGACTCCGGCAACAACACCATGGCTTATGTAAAGTTATTTGGCGGCTACTGGAAAGACTTCAACTGGGGCAAGGCGATTGAAGACGGCATGAAGGCCGGCTCTCAGCCCTACAGCGGCAAATACGGATTTGTTGAAACCAGCATGGTCTGGCCGGTAAACCACATGGTTGCCCCCAAAGAGAAGGCCCTGCGCTGCACGGCCTGCCATGGCTCCCATGGAAAGCTTAACTGGAAAGCGCTGGGGTATGACAACGATCCGATCATGAAAAAGAAAAAATAAACCCTTTTATTCCATCGGACTCCCTCTTCAAGAAGGGAGCCCGATGGAATTATTATCAATTTGCAAGCCCCCCTTGCCTCCCGCGCCGGCGCCTGATATAAGCCGCTCCGAATAAATTCAGCATTTAAAAGGCCAGGTACCATTTTTCGCAAGAGGATCTGACAGACAATATTGTGCGGGAGATTTTAAAAAATTGATTTACATCAAAGAGATAACCCTTTCTTTTGCCGACCGCAAGATATTCGACAATCTCAACTGGACAATACCGGACCGCAGCCGGGTCGGTCTTGTCGGCGACAACGGAGCGGGAAAGACGACCCTTTTGAAGATAATTGCCGGGCTCGTCGAGCCGGACAAGGGTTCGATAGAAATCTCCAACCGCAAAAAGGCGACGATCGGTTACCTTCCGCAGGATCTTGTTGAACTTGACCCCATTCCCCTGCTGGAATTTGTCCGGATTAAAAGCGGCGTTTCGGAGCTGGAAAGTGAGCTTAAACTGTGCGAAGAAGCCCTCTCCTGCTCCGGCAGTGATGACCAGGATCACGAAAAGCTTTTATCCGATTACGAGCGAAGCGTCGCCCTTTTCGATTCGAAAAACGGCTATGCCTTCGGGGCCAGGGCAAAGCAGATGCTTGCCGGGTTCGGATTTCAGGAAGCGGATTTCCACAAAAACTGCGCGGACTTCTCTGGAGGCTGGAAAATGCGGATCATGCTTTCCGTAATCCTCCTGTCCAGACCGGATATCATGCTCCTCGACGAACCGACGAACCATCTTGACACGGAGAGCATGGAATGGCTGGAAAGCCAGTTGAAGGACTATCCCGGCATGATCATTACAATCGCCCATGATCGGGTCTTCCTGGATAAAATAACCGGTTTCATTGCCGAACTATCCGGTCAAAAACTCGAAATATACAAAGGAAATTACACATATTATCTCAAGGAGAAGCAGCGCCGCAAAGAGGCCCTGAAAAAGGAGATGGAGCTCCAGAAGGCGGAAATCAAACGGATCAGGGACTTCGTTGAGCGCTTCCGTTACAAGGCCACCAAGGCAAATCAGGTGCAAAGCCGCCTCAAGATGCTTGAGAGGTTTGACTCAATCCGGGAGGAAGGGGAAGGAAAAACAGTCGCGATACACTTTCCCGAAAGCCCCAAAAGTGGAAAAGAGGTACTCTCGGTAAGCGGCCTCGCCAAATCGTACGGTGATCATACTGTCTTCAGCGATCTCAATTTCACCGTCTATCGGGGGGAAAGGGCCGCCGTCGTGGGAATTAACGGGGCCGGCAAATCAACCCTCTCGCGAATCTTGAGCGGCGCCGAAGAGCCCTCCTCCGGGAAAATAACCGCTGGTCTGAATGTCAAGCCCGCCTTCTTCTCCCAGGAAAGCGCCATGAACCTCGATTACGACAGAACGATCTGGGAGGAGGTCAATCTCGTCGGCACAAGGAGCAACGACCAGCAACGACGCAACCTCCTCGGCGCATTTCTGTTTTCCGGCGACGACGTTTACAAGAAGATCTCCGTCCTCTCCGGCGGCGAAAAATCACGTCTCGCCCTGTTGAAAATCCTCCTCGAAGACACAAACCTGCTGATCCTTGACGAGCCGACGAACCATCTCGATATCAAGACCAAAGAGGTCTTTCAGAACGCCTTGTTGAGTTACGGAGGAACCATTCTGATTGTCTCCCACGACCGTTATTTCCTCGATAACCTTGTGGGACGGGTATTCGAACTCAAGGACGGCATCTGCCATGAGTACAACGGCAACTACTCCTGGTTCATTGAAAAAAGGAAGGAGCTGCAGTCTTATCCCCTTCAATCAGAGGCCTCTTCAGAAGTCAGTGCCGTGGCAGACCCCGAGCAAAAGGGCGGCGAAATAAAGGCAAAAAAGACAAAAGAGGAAAAACGGCTGGAGGCCGAGGAGCGAAATCGCATCTCGAAGGCAACTGTAACTTTTAAAAAGGAACTGGTCAAAACAGAAACGCGGATTTCCCTGCTGGAGGGTAAAAAGAAAGAAATTGAAGGGGCCCTTTGCGAAACGGAGCTATACCAGCAACCGGAACTTATCAGGCAGATGAATCTCGAATTGAGGTCGATAGACGCGGAGTTGGAAGACCTCTACTATGCGTGGAACGATCTGTCCTTGAAAATAGAGGCGTGGGAAGAATCATCACCCCCACCCTGATCCTCCCCCGCCAAGGGGGAGGGAATATTTTAAATGCCGGCTTAGGACAGATGAGGCTATGCCCCGTCAAGGCCCGATGATTCCTGCTTCCGGAACCACCCCTCGGGATTGACAAAATACTCTTCCGTGTCCTTTAGAGAGGTGAAATGCTCGTGCTCGATATTCGCCAACAGCTCAAAAAAGGCCTTCTCCCTGGGATCAGCAGATTTGTCCCTGAGTTCCGCATAGAACTGCGCCCCCCTCGCCTCAAACTCAATCGCGACGCGAACAGCCTGCAAGTCATCGCCATCGCCGCTCGCCATTGCTGCGCCTTTTGCGGCCGATCCGAAAACCGCTTTTACCACGGTATTCTTCACTACCAGCGAAACAGTTTCCGGCCATTTCTGATCCCTTTTCCAGACCTCGGCAAGCTGCGACAACCGCTCATAATGCTCGAGCTCCTCCGCGGCGATCTGCGTAAACATCGCCTTGCCCAGCGGGTTTGACGTTCTTTGGGCATTCTTCAGATAAAAATCCCGCTCCGTCATTTCGTTTTTCAGCGCTATTTCCAGTGCATTCAATCGTTCTTCCATAACATGCCCTCTCGCTAATTTGGTTGTTTGTTTTACTTCCCTTGACCGGCGCTGATCGTACGCCAGAACCGAACAAATAACAAGAGTGTGAGGAGTAAGGCGTGAGGAGTGAGGAGTTCCCGCACGCCCTCGGTATTTTCATCGGTATTTGCCCGGAAAATCCGGTTTGCGTTTCTCTTTCATGGCCTTGATCCCCTCCCGGGCATCCAGACTGCTGAAGACAGGCATCCCTATTTCGATCTCCTTCTGGAAGGCATCCCGGCTGCTCATGTCCATGCTCTCCCGGAAGCAGCGAACGATCCCCTGAACCGCCAGCGGCCCGTTTTTGGCTATTCTTTCCGCCATCTCTGCTGCCGCCGCCATCAGCTCACCGGACGGGACAACACGATTGAGGAAACCCCAGTTGTAGAGAGTCTGCGCGCTGAAATTATCCGCGGTTAAAAGCACCTCCATCGCTCGACAGGGTGTCAGGATGCGGGGAAGGTAAATATTGGATCCCCCTGTCGGCATGATTCCGAGGCTCGCCTCGCGCATCTGGAAAACCGCGTCCTTGGAGGCAAGGCGCAGATCAGCGCCCATCACCATCTCAAAGCCGCCGGTCAGGCAATAACCGTTCACCGCCGCGATGACCGGCTTTTTTACGATGCTCGGCTTCAACATGGCCTCCGCGACCTGCAGCCCGAATCCGTCAAACCACCTTTCCGCTTCTGTTTCCGGCTCCCTGACCTTGGTCAGTATCGGTATCGCCGAGCCGAGATCCATCCCGGAGCAGAAGATATCCGGAAGGCAGGAGTAGAGGATAACTACCCTGATTTCGTCATCGGCATTTATCTCATTCCACGCCCGGTGGAGATCCATGAGAATCTGCGGGTCGAGTGCGTTTTTTTCCTTCGGACGGTTCAGCCCAATCTTTACAATATGTCCCTCTTTTTCGTAATTCAGCGCCATCCCTGCCTCCCTCGCGACCTAAGGCCGCTTTCCATAATTTTCCTGAATCCAGTTCAGATACTCGCCGCTGCGAATCCGTTCCCCCCAGCCCCTGTTTTCGAGATACCAAAAAACGGTTTTGCGTAGCCCCGTGGCGAACGACTCCTGCGGGGACCATCCCAGCTCCCGGTTCAGCTTCGAAAAATCGATGGCATAGCGGCGATCATGACCGGGGCGATCTTTCACAAAGGTTATAAGGCTGCGGCGTGCGTAGCCGGCAGGGGAAAACTCATCGAGCAGATCACAGATCATCTCAACGATGGCGATGTTCTCCATCTCCGCATGTCCGCCGATGTTGTATGTTTCGCCCCGACGTCCCTTTTCCATAATTTCCGCGATCGCCTGACAATGATCGGCAACATAGAGCCAGTCGCGAACATTCTTGCCGTCTCCATAAACGGGCAGGGCCTTTCCTTCCAGGGCATTGAGAATGACAAGCGGAATCAGCTTTTCGGGAAACTGATAGGGGCCGTAGTTGTTTGAGCAATTGGATATCGTCGTCGGCAGACCGTACGTCTCATGGTAGGCGCGCACAAGGTGATCGGACGAGGCCTTGGATGCGGAATAGGGGCTGTTCGGACGGTACGGCGTCTCCTCGGTGAAATATCCGTCCGGGCCGAGACTGCCATAGACCTCATCGGTGCTGATGTGATGGAAAAGATTGAATTTACCGGAAGAGGCAGTTATCCGGGCCGCCTCGAGAAGATTAAATGTCCCGTTAATATTGGTCTGGATGAACGCCTCCGGTTTTTTTATCGAGCGATCGACATGCGACTCGGCGGCAAAGTGACAGACCGCATCGATTTCAAAGCGTGAGAAAATGTCCCGGATTGCCGACAAATCACAGATATCCGTCCTTTCAAAGAGGTACCGGCCGGGATATTGCTCAGCGAGCCCCTGGAGATTTTCCGGATTCCCCGCATAGGTCAGGCAGTCCACATTGACGATCCGCCCGTGGAAATTATCGTTTGCCAGCAGATAGCGGATGAAGTTGCTCCCGATGAAACCGCAACCACCTGTTACTAATAGATTTTCGCTGTCCATTGTCCCCCTTTTCTGATGCCGGATAATGACCCCCGGAAAGGGGGCTCAAGTGATGACTTCGTAAATAGACGAGAGCATCACCTTTGGCCCGTATAATATTTAATTTTAAGACGTTGTCAATCGATATCGTCAAAGGGGGTTGGCAGAAAATCAAAAAACGGAGAACACTTTCGTTAATTAATTAATCACATCAAATATTAACCTTTGCCGGAGCTCCGGCAAAGGTTTTTGAATAACTGCGCCTATTTTGTCCCGCTATATAATTCCGCTTTTATCTCTTCAAGGGCAGTTATTACCGGCTTGAGGGATGCCCTTAACGAATCCAGATCCTGGACGGTCTTATCGGCGACGGGAGTGACAGCTTCAATCCCTTTAGGCGTCAAGTCGTTCGACAGGTACTTCTGAATTTCCTTCAGGTCAGTCAGGTAAGCAAGGTACGAGAGTTTTATTCCTGATCCTGCCGTAGGCACCTGAGCATACATTTCCTCTAATTTTTTGCGACGCTCTTCGCTGAGTTCGCGGATGCGTGGATTAGTATAAGCGTCTCCCTGCTTTTCCCACTCTGCGAAATACTTCGTGCTTCGTAACTTCATTTCCTCTATATGTTTGATCACCAGTTTACCCTGACTCTCAAGATTGGCAACAGCGTCTGAATAGGCGCCGAAGGATTTTTTCAGATCAGGTTGCCCTGCCTTGACAAGGGAGTCAAGTGCTGTAGCCGTAACATCAATCTGGATACTGATTTTTTTGATATCGCTGTCCACCTCCTCTATTGAGTTGGAGGTTTTGACGGATCGATCCATGCCGGTAGTTGCGCACCCGTTCAGGAAGGCGGCCGTGCCGAGTAGAAGCATGGTAAAAAATGCAAGTGAGCGATTTTCGAGTTTCATGATATTCTCCTTTTGATACGCGTTAGTGGGTAATGTATCAATGACTGCTCGCTTTGAACACTGTGCCGCCGTCGCGAGGCAATCTCCTCAATTCCCCCAGGGATTAATGACGATGGGTGGGAAAAAGATACGGATACCCGGCGGTGGAGGCGGTTCATAGATGACCTGCGGCTGTACATAAACTCGCGCCCCGTATCCATAAGGCCGATATACACGCCTCCCTCGCTCATACACATAGTGGCCACGGTCATTGCCACGCCCTCTATGCTCATAACGGCCGTTGTCGTGTTTCCGCCCTTTATCCTTGCCGAGGGCGGGCGCCACGTCTATACTGCCGATCATTGCGGCCAAAACAAGCCCCATCATAATCTTGCCCACAATCGACCTAAAACTCCATGCACTTGATGTTTTCATACAGGACCCCCTTCTTGGATCGGTTCCAATCTCCGGTTTGGTGCCATCTTCAGGTTGCAGCATTGCCGATCATTTCCTCTTGGACTTTCCATATTTCCCTGTCCGGAATATCGTATCGGTACTCTTCTTCTGTTCATCCGACATACTGGCATAGAACGTATCGAAGGGCGGAATGAGCTTCTTCATTTGCTCTAATTGGACTTCGCTGATTTGACTGTGGAATTTCATATACTCAACAGCGTTCATCGGCTTGGCGTTTTCAGCCCTGGCCTTGGTAATGAAGGCGTCCATTTCTTTAGCATTTTCCCTCATCACCTGGGTAAAGTTAATCCATAATTCTTCCTGAACCTTGGTGATCTTTAGCTCGCCTTGAAGCTGTTTGATCTGGGCCTCAGCATGTTCGACGGCAGAGGTTCTGACAACTGCCGACGCTTTCTTATTGCCTGAGGCTGCAAAAGAAAGACTCACATTGGCTAAAAAGATGGCGGATATAAGCGCCACCATCACTACCACAACTGTAGCGGGGGAAATAACTTGATAAGCTTTTCGTTTCATGACCTGTCTCCTTAAGTTAATCTTGAGCATTTGTAATCGCAAGGAGGTTATGAACCTCCCCCCCATTGACTGCCATCCCTGTCTCTACTTGAAGGCATGAACTGCCGCATGCACAGCTTTCGTAAGGTGGCCCTTGGTTTCATGAAACGCTTCTTTCCCAAGTTCATTCAATTCATCGACCTTTTCCTCAATTTCTCCGACCTTCGCCTTCGTTGAGGCCTCTATGTCCCGCAACTGTTCGACCGCCGATTCATAGGCTTTGCAACTCTTTTTCAAGGCAGCCTCGTATTCCTTTTTCGCCTTCGCAAGCAATTCCTCCGTTTTTCTGTTAATGTCATCCCGTGTTTCCCTGCCGCTTTTGGGCGCATAGAGGATACCGACCACAGCACCCATAACGCCCCCAATAATAATACCTTTTATAAATCCTTCGATCTGATTTGACATGATTTCACCTCTCCGTTCCATCTATTCTATTTTTCGTTATTCAAATGTTCTCTAACTTTACATCTTCATAGGGCTGCCTCAAATCCGCCCCATCAGCAACAGGATGAGCAAAACAAGAAGAACCAATCCGATTCCTCCGCTGGGATAGTACCCCCAGCTCTTACTGTGGGGCCATGTGGGTATTACGCCGACTAAGGCGAGTATCAAAATAACAATCAGTACCGCACCCATGGTTTTCCTCCTTTTCTTTGCGTTGACTCTCATGTTTTTTAGCGAACAAGGGCTTTCCGTAGTGAGCAATAAATTCAATTGCCATAATATCGTTCTTTTTATTCATTATTTCACGTATACTACTGACAATTTCTGACAATTCGACGCTTTCTTTATATTCCAGCTCAACCTTGCCCCTGATACATCCATATTTCTTCTGTAAAAGCCCCAAAAGTTTTTCTCTCTTTCCTTCGACCTCGCCCAGATCATTACCTGTGAGCTTTCCCCACTTCTCTTTAAACCTTCCCTTGGTTTCCCTCCATTTGCCTTGCAGAATATCTTCATTCATGTTCATATTCTTTTGAGCTGAGGTTGCCGCTTATTGCCATACTATTCTGGACTTCACTCTGATGACGTTCAAACGGCATTGCCAGGAGAGCGATGAATTGCGGCCTGTATTCGATCCTCTGAATACCGTTTCTAAGCGCCTGGCCGAAAAAGCCCTTTATGTGAGCCTGAAGCCGCTGCCATTCCTGATCCGATGTTTGCTGATTCATAGTAATTATCTTCCTTTCCCAAGCGAGTCATTCAGAAATCCAAGATTCTGGTAGCCCTTTTTTAAGGTCGTGGTGGATCCGTATGTTCAGACGCTCTATCCTCCTTGCGCATTGAATCATCCAATTGGCTCTTTGCCTGTGAATGCAAATGGCCTGCCAATCTCCGGATGGAAACTATAATCTTTGATTCATCCTTTGATAACAGTTGTTTATATGAACAGGAAATAAAGGTAGAGGAGAATGGACTGACTCGTTTAACCTCAATATTTGATGGAACCTCAACATGTTGAGGCATGCCTTAAAAAGGGTGTGATGGCTTGATCTGACTCTTTTACATGAGCCAGCGTTTCTTCATGAGGCGATATGAAAAGAAAAAGGTTACTAACCCGACCAAAAGCAGATATATCCATTCCAGGGATAGATTTGCTATTCTGCCGTCCTCCAGGAGAATTGATTTAATCGGCCCATAAAACTGGTAGGAAGGCAAAAAGGGAGCAACGGCAGTTAATTTTTGCGAGAAATCCGATAAGGCGGAGGGAAGCAGATGAGGCAGATAGAACATAACGCCTAAAGTTCTGGCGCTTGCCTGACTACGGCATAAAAACCCCAATAAGATTCCATAAGAGCTGAAGCAGAAACTGCCAACCCCTATAAACGCAACATAGCTCAAGACATTTCCAGTATCAAATTTACCAAGCAGATGGAGGAATAGAACTGCTATGAGTATTAAAATCATCCCTAAGAACAATTTCGCAATAAGCCACTCAATTTCGCGCATGGGAGTTTGCAAAAGCGCCAGAAGTAATTTTTTTTCTTTCTCTTCAGCCACTTGCGCCGGCATGATAATGAAGCTTACTAATAAAACCAGCATGAGAATCCAGGTTGGCAACGTTTGTTTTTGAATCTCCTCTGCCTGAAGAGGCTTAACATCGGAAATCCAGTTTACAGTATTTCCCTCTGCTGCCTTCTGTAATGCCAGGAAACTCTCTACTATCGAAAGGGTTAGCAAAGACTCTTTTTTTAAAACTACAAGCACTAAACCGTTACGTTCTTTTTCAGATCTTAGTAGCAGGCCGTCTATCTTTTTTTCTTTTAACCATTTTCTGCCTTCCTCCTCATTGGCAACAGGAAAAACGGTAAAAACTTTATCGGCTGCTTTAATGGTTTGCAGAATAACCGGAGCATACGTTTCCTGTTGAATCAGTCCGATATTGATTTTTTTAAAGACCGTATCGGCACTATCTATTAGTTTCAAAGAGATAAAAACAAAGAAAGGTATGAAAAGAATCAGATAGATCGTCTTATTCTTAAGGGCAATGGCCAAATCATTCAGAGTTAATGTAATTATATTTCTTATCATCATAGATATAGCTTTTCATGAAGATCTGATTGGAAATATGTTTGGGGTGAACCATCGAAGATCAAAGATCCTTGATGCAGCACAATGATGCGTGTTGCCAGGGTCTTTATCTCTTCAGGTCGATGGGAGGTGAAAATGATTGTTTTTCCGGAGGCATGAAAATCTTTTAGCAGTCTGTAAATCTCTTTTGTCATATCAAAGTCTATACCCGATGTAGGTTCATCAAAAAGAAGCACGGGAGGATCTGCCAAAAGAGCGCGCCCAATGCTCACCCTTTGCCGTAGTCCCTTTGATAAAACATGTATCTTATTATTACGATATGGCAGTAAATTGAATTCCTTCATAATTTCTTCCATCCGCATAAAAGGGACTTGAAAAAGACGGGCAAATATCTTGAGATTGTAGCCAACGGAAAAGAAATCGAAAAGATTAGGCGTTTCCGGGACAAAACCAACTTTCCGGACGATAGCCAATCTATTTTTCAGATTGATGCCGTCCACCAGCACTTCTCCGCTGTCGGGAAGGAGCCAACTGGCCAGCATTTTTAAAAGAGTGGATTTGCCAGCTCCGTTGTGACCGATAACGGCAATCAGCTCTCCTTTTTCTACATCGAGGTTAATGGGGAGAAGTCCTCTTTTTTCGCTATAAATCTTTGTAAGATTATGAATCTCAATCTGCATAAATATTGTTTTTCCCCGCCCCGATATTTTTCCTGGCCGCCAAGGCGACGGTCAAGATTTTGGTATGGAGGGATGGCAACTTTTGACCATCCAAAACGTTGCCATCCCTCAGGTCAACTGCACGATCGGCAGTTACGGAAAGTCTCTTGCGATCCTCAGGTCCGCTGCACTAAATAGACAACGGCAAATACTAAAACAATCACAACCAAAATTCCAATGACTACTCCCATTAAAATCCTCCTTTCTTACGTTCGGTTTGCTAAATAAACAATCACAAACACTAAAGCTACCACGACCAAAACTCCAATAACGAATTCCATTTCCCCCTCCTTTCTTGCATTTCCCTTCTATTGCACGATGATTTCAAAGAGAACCCTCATGTTGGCCTTTGCTGCCGGTGAGTAAAACTCTTTAGGCGCCGCTTCGTACATGCCCGGATTTGCCTCGCCATAGCCGACATTCATTTTATGACGGCAAACGGCCTCCGTCGATGCAAGCCCTTATTATGCTCCGCTGAACCCTTTATCAGACTAATCCTTATCCCGTTTTTCTTTCTTCCCTTTTTCAGGCTTTTCATTTCGAGGTTGAGATCGTTGTGGTTTCACCGCCTCTCGGGACTGCGGCCGCGATTGCTGTTGTACCTCTCGATGTTGCGGTTGCACCCTCGGCTGCTGTTTTCGCACCTCGCTTTTTTGTTGTCGGGAGTCCTTTCGGGGCTTCAAATCCTTGACGCCCCAACTGTTTTGCTTCTCCCAATGTCTGTTCTTTTCCCAGTTGCGCCAGTTTTGTTGGACCTGTTTGTGGGGTATCCGTTGGTGTTCCCACTGATGCCCTTTCCAGCGTCCCTCCCGATAGTCATTCCTCCAACCGGCTGGTATACCTCGATAAAAAGATGGAACGCTTCGATAGTATCCCCAACCTGAATCATAGTTCCGCGAGCGGTACCATCGCCCTTCCCATGGACGCCACCACCAGCCACCGTAGAAAAAAATATCCACGTCCAAATCAGGAACAGCATAGACATTCGTTTCGGGCAGCACGACCACCTCTGGCGGTGCGGCAAATACGATGAGTGGAGGCAGAGAAATGCTAACGCCTACATCCACCCTCGCCATCGTTGGAACAGGAAATACAAGAACCAGCACCATAAGAATTGTTCCCCAAAATACCTTTTTCATTTTTTTCACCTCTATGCACATCACTGCTTTGTCTCCCTTTAGTTTTTTCTGCTTCCCACAATCAGCAGCACGATGCCGCCCACAAGCGCGATAGCCCCCACAATGGGTGGCAGTGGAATCGTTTTACTTTTTTCCGCCGTTACCTGGATGGGGCCAAGATCGACGACTTTCTCTCTGGTCGTGTAGGTGATCCCCTGGTAAGCGAACGCTGCGATCCCCAGAGCAATCAGAATGATCGCAATTATGGCATTTTGTTTCATACAGCCTCCCGTTTCCACTGCCGGCTGTTTAAACCGGCAGTGGACAGCCTTTTTGGTCTTGCACTCAAACTTCTTACGATGCGACTATTGCACGATAATTTCAAAGAGAACTCGCATGTTTGCCTTTGCTGCTGACGAGAAAAGCTCTTTGGGTTTTGCTTCATAGACTGCCGGGTTTGCCTCGCCATAGCCGATTACGGAAAGTCTGTCTGGTGTAACGCCTTCTTTAATGAGATATTCCTGGACAGCCTTTGCCCTTCTTTCACTTAACTTCTGATTGTAAGCCTCACTGCCGGAAGCAGAGGTGTATCCTGCAATGCGGACTTTTGCCCTGGGGTTATCTTTAAGAAGCTGGATATTTTTTCTCAGGACCATCTTCGCTTCCGGCTTAAGTGTTGACTTGTCGAAATCAAAATGTACGTCCTCAAAGGCAAGAACAATGACCTTAGGCTCCGCTGCGGCGACCATAACCTTCTCCTCTACTTTTGGTTCAGCCGCAATAACAACAACCTTCTCCTCAGCTTTTGGTTCCGGTGGAGGTGGAGGAGGGATTGGTTCAGGCTCGATTTTGGGTTCGGGCACGGGTTCGGGCTTAGGCTCGGGCTTGGGTTCATACTTCGCAACCTGGACCGGTGCGGGCTTTGCCTTGCCACCGAACGCAAACGATATTCCAAGCATAACTCCAACATTATGGTAGGTTGACTGCATTATCTCGGTGACTATATAATCCTGAACATCCAATCTGAGGGCGATACTGTCCGTCAGCCAGTATTTAGCGCCTACACCGACATTAAACGCCGCCATATCCCTGGTCGATATCACCGGCTTATAATGGGAACCTCCGAAACCGACAACGACAAAGGGGTTTAATTTACCCTCGGGGTTAAAGTGATAGATGGCATCGAGATGATAGAAAGTAAGGTCCACTTTATCCATAGGACTTCCGAACTGTCCTTCCGTAAGACCCGTTCTTCCCTTGTCATCAACACTGGAACGGATAAATTCCCCGGTGCCTTCAATACCCCAATGCTTCGTGAAATTGTAGCCAAGCCGCAGGCCAAATAAAGGTCGGTTTTCCAGATTCTGATTGGGTTGGAAAAAATTGTAGCCAACGAACGGACCCACTTCAACGCTTCCTGCCCTTATCTCGGAGCGAGCAGACAAGGGAAGGAAAAAAACGAAGGCCGCTACCATCAGCGCTGCTCGATACATTGCTTTCATTGTTCATCCTCCTTTATATTAATTACGTTTTGCTGTTGCCCTTTCGGCTCCTTGGAAAAAACCGGATGGGATATCTTTTTGTTAAAAGAACGAGGCGTTGTAGAGAGGCTAAAGGGAGACAGGCTGAATTATGAAAAATAGCCTGTCTTCCCTTTTTGCCTGTTTTCAGGCCAAATACCTCATGCCTTACGGGGCAGGCACGTTAATGACCGTGTCCACCAGCGTAACTGAAGCACCCAGGGATAACACCCTGCCGTTCAGTGTCACTACCGTGGTGTTGCCGGCGGTAGAGAACGGTGCTCCTGCCTGAGAAATAATGGTTCCTACCATGGTCCCACCGCCTCCTGCGTTGATCGTCGCGGCACTGCCGACCTGCCAGAAGACGTTCTTGGCCTGGGCACCACCAGCCAGGATGATGCTTCGAGGGAATGCCGCTCCCGGGCCGCCAACCGTGAGCGTAGTCGCCATCTGGAAGACAAAGACAGCATTTTCATCCCCACCGGCATCGAGGGTCAAATTTCCTGCCAGACCTGGGAGTCCGTCCTGTATCAGGAATGACCCCCCGGGGGCAGTCCAGACGCCAGGAGCGAGGGTTAGCCCGGCCAGGTTGCCGGCACCCCCTGGATCTCCGTCAGACGGCATTGCCGCCAAGGCCAGATACGCGGTTTGCGCATCGAGACGGGCTTTGGTTGCAATTGCGCAATAGACGCTATTTGGACCAGCAAGCGTTGGGCCCGTGGTGGAATTGGTACATGTGTAGATCGTTCCGTTCACTGCCCCAATATTAGCCAGCGTTTCCGTATAAATATCTCCCGCCGTATCGTGGAATCCGGTTACCGACGAAGTAGCCGTAGCTATGGTCCCGATATCCCCATTGATGACCGTCTGAATCCCCGTATTGGTCATCCCGGCGGTACCCCCAAAAGTCCCGAAAGTTTGGGCCGCGCGGAGGTTTGGTGCTTTGGTCACGGTCAATGCTGCGGTTCCTGTTTTTGCCGTGAGCGGATCAGTGGCTGTGATCGGGATAGGCCCGCCTACGGTTAAGGCAGTGGCCAGTCCCTTGAAACCTGGTGCATTACTGATGGACGCAACAGGCGAGACGAGCGGCGTGGTAGTCCAGGTCACGGATGATGTCAGATCCTGCGTCGTGAGGTCTGAGTATGTCCCCGTAGCGATAAACTGCTGAGTTGCCTCAACAGGAATACCCGCAGTGGCCGGCGTGACCGCGATGGACGACAGTGTTGCCGCAGTTACGGTCAGTGTTGTATTTCCTGTTTTTCCCGTGACCGGATCAGTGGCGGTGATCGTAGTGGTCCCTACGGTTAAGGCAGTGGCCAGTCCATTGAAACCCGCTGCATTGCTGATGCTTGCAACAGGCGAGACAAGCGGCGTGGTAGTCCAGGTCACGGATGTCGTCAGATCCGCCGTCGTGAGGTCTGAGTATGTCCCCGTGGCGATAAACTGTTGCTTCGTTCCCTTGGCAATGCTCGGATTGACCGGTGTTACCCCTATGGACGACAGTGTTGCCGCAGTTACGGTCAGTGTTGTATTTCCTGTTTTTCCCGTGACCGGATCAGTGGCTGTGATCGTGATGGGTCCGCCTACGGTTAACGCCGTGGCCAGTCCATTGGAACCTGCTGCATTGCTGATGGATGCAATAACCGAGGGGTTCGGCGTGGTAGTCCAGGTCACGGATGACGTCAGATTCTGCGTCGTGGCGTCTGAGTATATCCCCGTGGCGATAAACTGTTGCGTCGTTCCCTTGGCAATACTCGGACTGACCGGGGTGACCGCTATGGACGACAGTGTTGCCGCAGTTACCGTAAATGTCGTGTTGCCTGAGATAAGCCCTGATGTGGC
>Ga0208373_1003518_pt1 | contig 15273 bp, 15 predicted proteins | sample RifOxyC2_FD_184036 | JGI IMG/M metagenome (GOLD analysis project Ga0208373, IMG submission 184036) | Soil microbial communities from Rifle, Colorado - Rifle Oxygen_injection C2 (SPAdes) | ecosystem: Environmental > Terrestrial > Deep subsurface > Rock core/Sediment | place: Rifle, Colorado...
AATGATGTGATTATTACCACTTGATTGTAACTCATCGCCCCCAATCAACCCAGACTATCTGCACAACTGTGTCTAGTATATGGGGTACTTGCCATTAGTAAGCTTGCGGACCTCTCAATTAGAGAATCTGGTCTCTTGTCAAAATATTATTTAGTGTGTGAAAATTTCGTCCCAACTGCTCCTAGGATGTATAACACTAATTGTTACAATACTGGTGGATCGATTAGTTGCACCACTTATTAAAAATTAGGATGAAAAAAATACTGATATTTGCCTTTTCTCTTTCCTTTATTTTACCAAGCATTGTTTTCGCCCACCCCGGTCGGACCGATAGTGCTGGTTGCCATACCTGCCGAACAAATTGCACTAGCTGGGGCTTATCTTCTGGCGAATACCATTGTCATCGATCAAAGGGGATAGAACAACCCTTAGAGCCCGTACGGAGCATTAAGGCTGAACACATAACAGTCCCAGCTCCAGAGTATAAACAGCCTAAAATTAAACCAGTAGAGAGTAAGGTCCCCCTCGTAAAAGTTGCAACTTCAAGTCCTCTGGTTAAGCAATCACAAGTAAAAATTATCCCCCAAACTACCCCAAAGAGAGGGCTGTTTAGTTGGTTTGTTGGTATTTTTAGATAAACCATGTATATTCCAACTTGGATAATCATTTGCTTAATAATATGTTGCTGTTGTGTTGCTTCTGACGGCCGTTAAGATATGACTTTTTTAAATAGTTTATTTTCAAGGTTAAAATATAGGATTAGGAATATTGGCAAAATGCCATTATGTAATCTATGTGTGGATAGAGCTCCCCATCTCGGGTCTTTTGTGTTTCCTCTATGTTATAGATGCACGGGATTGATTATTGGGGGAGTTTTTTCTTTTTATGTAAAAATAGACGCAACTGTCAGTATTTTGTTATTTATTCCTATGATAATTGATTACTTGTTACAGTATTTTACTAATTATCAAAGCAACAACTTTAAAAGGTTTGTTTCAGGTTTTATGTTTGGACTAGGATTAGGTATTTTTCAAGGGTAAAGATATGGCTGAAAACCATAAGAAATCACAGGAAGAGTACGAAAGGATCATTTCGGATTTATTTTTAAGTATCTATAATCAAAAGTATGGTACCGATTACCTAACTGGTGATACAGAAGATCAGAATAGCATTATCGACAGACGAGGATTGTCAAAGTCTCATAAGTTTCCGGAACTTAAACTTCAGATTAAGGAAATAAAGAAAAGAGACCAAAATCTCATATCGGACATAAGAAAAGAGTTGCCGAAGAAAAGCCATAGGGGTGTAGTTGCCTTTAATGTAAGCATATTTGATATATTAAAAGGCGAGATATTTAGGGCTGTCGATTTATATAAAGACGACCCTTGCGTTGGCGAGATGACGTTGGTTCTTGTCGTAAATGTTTCTTATTTGTGGATGTCCGACTGGATTATGGAAAATAGTAATATCCATTATCTTTTTAAAGATATTTTTTGTCTAGCTCTCCCCACGAGTAATTATGGGGCTTATATTGAGAGGTTGCAGTAGTAAAAACTATAGTGCTACTATAGGTGGGGTAATTATTAAACAAGTTCTAACTTCATCCATCCAACGGAGCCATATGGGATGAGCAGAGCCAAAAGCTCTGCTTTTCTCTTTATCTACGGGCTCTTTTGGCGGTTCGAAAGTGTTTATTTGTTTATTTTTCTCGGATAACGCTTCATTTACGGTGCCGAGTATGAGATCAAAGGGTTTTTGGTATGAAATCTCGATATTCTTTCCGTTTATCTTTGGGTTCGAAAATAAAAATGAGAATAGCATTCGTTTCTGTTCGACTGTCCTGCGTGGGTTCAAATAAATCTCCCTAGCTTGTTTTGCTATTTCAATCACCGTTACGCCCATCTCAAAATATTTAAGGCTGGCGTTACGATGTTTATTTAAACTATCAAGCACGCTGTCCTGCTCTTTCTTGTATTGCTCGAGTTTTTTCTGGTAAAACTCGCCACTAATTCGGCAATCGATCTTATCGTCATAAAGTTTGTCTATTCGTTGGGTCGCTATCTGATATTGTCGTTCGAGCTCGGCCGAGGACTTTTCTCTAAAAGCTATTTCATCGGCATGACCCTCTTTTAAAGCCTCTTGAAGCCATGAGAGCATGCGTTCTACCCGTTCGTCTTTATGAGTTACAGCCATTATGGAGTCGGCAATTTGGATGTCGATGTTCTCTTGTTTAACCCAATCTCTTTGCGAGCAATTCTTATAGTGGTTGCAGTGGCCATACCAGTGGCCTTTTTGTATCTCCCACGTTATCGTTCCTCCGCATTCGCTACAGCGGAATACGCTTTTGAATAATGAATTGTGCTTGCGTGCTCTTGGCGCGCCATAGCTATGCAGTTTGTCTTGCACTTGCTGGTATAACTCTTTGGTTATCAGTGGTTCGTGATTACCCTTGGTGATCTGATTTTTCCAGCGGTTCATCCCGTAATAAAACGGATCGCCGATAAGCTGGTGAATTCTGGCATGGCTTACCTTGTGACCGGTTCTGGACCGGAGGCCTTTGTCATACATCGTGTTACAAAGTGTTTTAGTTGAATGTTGGCCAGAGGCATAAAGCTCAAACATCTTTTTTATAAGCGGTGCTTTTTCCTCATCGGGTACGTGAATTTTATGACCTTTATCGCCAATCGTTTTATATCCGAGCGGTGGCTTGGTCGGAAGCCAGCCTTGAGATAACTTTTCTTTTTGTCCTTTCTTTACGTTTTCGGAAAGGAGTCGGATGTAATATTCGGCTGTAGCCACTTTAACTCTCCACATAAACCATTCGTGTGACTTTGAGTCTTTGTGAAGCGTACAGCTTTCCTTTACCAGATGAATGGTGTGTCTTTCATCTGCTAGTATCCATTCATCGATTACCGGCACATCAGAAAAGTTACGGGTTAAACGGTCTGTAGTTTCCACGAAGACCGTATTGATCTTGGCTTTGGTCACATATTCCATCATCTCGTGGAATATTTTTCTTTGGATTTTTCCAGCCGCCGATTCTTGAATGGCAAAAACTTTTACAAGCTCATAGCCATTCCGATCGGCAAAGTCTCGCAAAAGTTTTTCTTGAGCCGGCAGTGAATATCCGGTATCCTCCTGGTCTTTGGAGGAGACACGTGCATATCCTACGGCTCGCATTGAGTCAGTTTCATTTTGCATTGTCATAGTCATATTTATTGTTAATTTTTATAAGGTTCGAAATCGACTTTTGGTCTCAAGACACAACATACGCTAATTTTTCGAACAAGCTAAGCTCGAGTTGCCCACAGGCATTTTATTCGTCAGTCTCGTCATTTTCTTCGAGTGTTTTTGGTTTGATTTTTCCAGTTGTTGCCCAGTTGGTTATTATGTCAGTCGTTTCCTTGGAATAAAAATCTCTCGACAGTCTTAGTTTGATTTCGTAAGGAATAAGTTTCCAACGATCTTGAGGCGGTAATTCGTAGATGTCTTGGTTATCAAGCATGATGTTTTCTTTTGGCTTACCTTCGACCCTATCCAAGATTTCTTTAATTGCAGCTAATTTAACCGCATCATTGCTACTCCCCATAAGAGCCACGAGCATTTCGTTGGCCAAGCGAAAATTTTCCTCTCTGATTCTTGCTCCGGCTTTTCGAACGATTTCCATAGTCTCGGCGTGAATCTGATCCATTTCATTCTCATAGATGCAATAAGCTTTGTATAATCGGCCATTTTCTTTGAACCAATCTTTTATGGTTTGCTCGTTGAATTTTGCAGGTCTACTTTTCGGGAACTTCTTTTTTAACGCATCGGCAATACTTTGATAAGAATGGCCTTTATATTTAAGCTCAAAAGCCAATTTATGCCGTGCGGATAGATGTTTTATATCTGCCATAAAAAGTAGACTTAAGTAGACTTTTTCTTGCTGTCGTTTAACACAATAATCACGGGTTTGTTCACTATTCTTTCGATGATGTATTTTGTCGCTGATAACCTGATAGTTTCATCATCACTGCTTAAAAGTGATACAAGTGTCTCGGCCGCTTTGGTCAAATTTTTCTTGAATATCTCCTCGGATTTTTCCAATGGAGTTTTTAGTTTTTGCATTTTAATTTTGCTCATAAGTTTGATTAATGATGATTAATAATTTTGTTTGTTAGTTGGAATCGACATCTTGTCGACTAATTTGGCTCTTGCTTCGGCCAAGAGTTTTAAATTCTTGGACCGGCCGTTAACTTCTTTATAATTTTCTTTAATTTCTTTTAAACCCTTAACTTCTATATCATCGCCGTCCCATGCGGTCTGCTTACCTTGCCGTCCGGCTTTTGATGTTGATTGGTTTCCGTTCTGCTTCAGATGTAGGACGGATAGCAAAGTAATACTTCGAGGCTTGAACTTGGCGTCTTCGCCCCGAGTTTTTGTGATCGCTATGAACGCCCATTCCTCGAGCTTATCCAAGCACTTCTTGATCGTCCGCCAATCTTTTAAACCAGAGTAAATCCGAAGCATCTTATTAGATGCTTCAATGACTTGGCTTGCTTTGTTTGAAGCAATTTCAGTCAGAGCACAATAAACATTACGAAGATTGCGATATGCATCATCGCTCACATGTTTATCGAGCCATTGCTGTCGCATATACCGCAAAGCCGGCTTATCTTGATACGCGAACGGTGCTTCTCGGTAATCTCGGACCTTATGTGGTTTGTCGTTCTGGTTCATAGTCGTGTTGCACTATTGGCACTTCGGCTTTTTCGTTATCCTCGCAGTAGCACTGCAAAAGCGTGTCGTAATAACCGAGAAGATTAAAAGCGATTTCATGTAATTCCTGATCGCTTACTTCTTGGCCGAAGTCCTCTTTAAGAATCACGCGAAGTTTCTCCAGCGTTTCCGGCTTTAACTTCATAGCTGTTCATGCACATAGATTCTCGTTTTGGCTATTTTAATTTGGTTAAAGAAAGCTTGGGGTTCGACCTTTAGCTCTTGTTTCCAAAAAGCATCAAGCAATGTTTCCAGTTTTTTGCTTGAGTTAAAGACAAAGAAGACTCTATGCGGATTAGTTCGATCCACGACCTCTAACGATTCCGGCATCAATAGTAAAATCACCGCTATCAACGCCAGATCAGCGGTTTTGAAATGTTGTGTTTCCATATTGGCATTTCATGGTCATGTTTTTGCTCGATCCTCACACATGGTCATTGTGCCAATACGTGCCTATCTCTTGGAATAATGTTCGGGTGTAGTTTGCCAACAAAAAAGAGCCCTATTTCAGGCTCTCCCATTGAAGTTATTAACTACACCGACTATTACGCTACAATATTTTTATTTTGTACTGCGGATTGAGCTTGTAGCCACTACCGTCTCGACCGCAAATTAAATCTGATATGCCGATTCGACCATTAGCTTTTCTGTTTATTTCCAGCTTAGAGTTTCTGATCGCTTGATTGGTGGTGCCGACCATTTCGGCCAGCTCTGCGGTCTTAACGAAACCCTTAGCCGAGCATAAAACTTTTATAAGTTTCTCTCGCATTTTCTCTTTGCTCATTGGGTAGCATTTCTGTTTGTTTGATTCCAAATATAAGTCGCCGTCCGGGGAGAGACAGAGTAAAATTTGTTTGTCTTTAGATATTTCCTGTTTGGACCGTATCTTTTGGCTCTGGTCGTAGAAACCGATAGCTATCTCTCGGCCGATCTTAATAAGGCTTTGTTTGCTCAATTCTTTCAGTTCATTTTTTAAATCGGCAATTGTTTTGGCAGTCTCTTTTTTGTAGCTTTCAAATTTAGTATCTGTTTGATTGATTCTATTTTGCAACAGCACAATCTTGTCCTCATGTTGTTTTATTATCTCGTCCGGATTCTGAACGCCATTGTTTTTTAAAGCAGTTACGACAATATTTTTAACTACGCCCAGCGAGAAAATATAAGTGGAGGATACTCCCACAGATCGGTTGATATTGAATTTATGTTTGGTGGCCAAAGAGGCCTTTTTCATTTTCATAGTCATTTTTTTACTGGATGTATGCTTAATCCTTACTCCCAGTTCATTTTTTAGTGAATGAGACCCATTTTATGCCCCTCATTCACTAATCTTTGGATACTTGCGGATATAATCGCATATAGCTTGGCTATATCTGATCATTAAGGCTTGCATCTAAATTCATTATAGCATATAATATAAACTATACATAACACTTTTTGTAATGTTCTAAATTTAAGGAAAACTATGGCCAAAATAGATATCATGAATTCAATACTTCGGTCAAAACAAACAGTTTTTACTTTTAAAGAAGTAAACCTGCTTACTGATGGACAAACTAGCCCTGCTTTGATGTATCGCCGAATAAGTTACTACATTAAAAAGGGTGCTCTTATCTCCCTCCGCCGTGGTGTTTATGCTAAAGATAAAAATTACGATAAATTTGAACTCGGAAATAAAATCTTTATACCGTCTTATATTAGTTTTGAAACCGTGCTTGCTAAGGCCGGTGTCGTTTTTCAATTTTACGGACAAATTTTTATCGCGACATATTTAACGCGAGAGATTAAAATTGGAGATCAACTTTATTCTTATAAAAAAATTAAGAATCAGGTGCTTGAACGAACAGACCATCCTACCGGAATTGAACATCGTGGTACATATTCTATTGCCACTCCCGAACGTGCTTTTTTAGATGTTGTTTATCTTTCCAAAGATTACCATTTTGATAACCTATCAGCTTTGAACTGGGAAAAGGTTTTTGAAATTTTACCGATTTACGAAAATAAACAAATGGAGGAAAGGGTTAAAAAGTATTACGAGTATTATCGGGAAAACCGGTAGCTACCAAAAATATAATTATGACTATGATATGAAAATTACAGACCACCAAGCAAAATATTTCGCCTACGAATTAACCAAGCGTTGTGCCTCGGATAGTTTAGAAAAACTATCGTCTACACTTTCTAACGCTCAGGTTGATCTTAATCCTCATCAGATTGAGGCCGCACTTTTTGCTTTCCGCTCGCCCCTTTCTAAAGGTGCGATATTGGCTGACGAGGTTGGTCTTGGAAAAACCATTGAAGCTGGTCTAGTGCTTTCTCAGAAATGGGCGGAAAGGAAAAGAAAAATTTTATTGATTGTGCCGTCGAGTTTACGCAAGCAATGGAACTCTGAGCTTCAAGAAAAATTCTTTTTGCCATCCATTATTTTAGAAACAAAATCTTTTAATCAATATATCAACGCTGGAAATTTAAATCCTTTTGAACAAGAAAATACTATAATCATCTGCTCGTATCACTTCGCTCGAGCAAAAGCCCCATACATCAAAAAGGTTAAATGGGATTTGACGGTAATCGATGAAGCCCATCGCCTCCGCAATGTTTATAAAACCAGTAATAAAATTGCCAGAGATATCAAAGAAGCATTATCTGAATCTCCCAAGATTCTCTTAACCGCCACACCACTACAAAATTCACTACTTGAGCTTTATGGTCTTGTTAGTATTATTGACGACCATGTTTTTGGTGATCTAACCAGCTTTAAAGTTAACTATGCCCGGCTTTCTCGCGAGCAGGATGTTTACGAGGGCGAGCTGGGTATGGTTGAACCTCGCCAAGAAATGTTTACTGATCTAAGAAATAGATTGAAACCGGTTTGTATCCGAACGCTTCGCAGGCAGGTTTTGGAATATATAAAATACACCAAGCGTATTCCACTTACGCAAAACTATATCCCGACTGAACAGGAAATTGAGCTTTATGAGGGCATGTCCGGCTATCTGCAAAGACCAAAGCTTTTCGCTTTGCCTAATAGTCAAAGACAACTTATAACTTTAATACTCCGCAAGCTACTCGCCTCATCCTCTTTCGCAATCGCCAGCACGCTTGATGGTTTGGTTTTTAAACTTGGCAAGCTTACGGAAAAAGCGGAGAAACAAAAAATCGTGGAAGAGATTGGTGTAGAAGGTCTTGATCAAAACTTTGAAGGCTTCGAGGAAATATCTGATGAATGGATTGATGACGAAGAAGACGACAGCGAAGATAAGGATGTTAAAGACAAAAAAGTAAAATATACCGACGAAGATATTGAGTTGATGAAGCAGGAAAAAATTGATTTGGAACACTTTCGTGATTTGGCAAAAAGTATTTGGAAAAACTCCAAAGGAGATGCTCTGCTCACAGCCATTAAACAAGGCTTTAAAATGACGGAGGAGTTAGGTGCCAAGAAAAAAGCTATCATCTTTACCGAATCCACGATCACTCAGAATTATCTCTTGAAGTTACTTTCCGATGATGGATATCAGGATAAGATTGTTTTATTCAACGGTTCAAACAATGACGAGAAATCAAAACAAGTTTATTCCGCTTGGCTAAAGGCCAATAAAGATACTGATAAAATTACCGGCTCAAAAACGGCTGATATGCGTGCGGCCTTGGTGGAATATTTCCGAGACGAAGCCGAAATTATGATTGCTACCGAAGCGGCGGCCGAAGGTGTAAACCTGCAATTTTGTTCTCTTTTGATTAACTACGATCTCCCCTGGAATCCACAACGCATTGAACAGCGTATTGGTCGCTGTCATCGTTATGGTCAAAAACATGATGTGGTGGTGATAAACTTTGTAAATTTAAAAAACGCAGCTGACCAGCGTGTCTATGAATTGTTGGATCAAAAGTTTAATTTATTTAAAGGTGTTTTTGGAGCCAGCGATGAAGTGCTTGGCAACATAGAATCCGGTGTTGATTTTGAAAAGCGAATTGCTGGTATCTATCAGACTTGTCGAACAGCCGAAGAAATTAACAGTGCTTTTGATTCCTTGCAAAAGGAAATGGACACTACCATTCAAAGCAATCTCAAGGATACTCGCCAAAAATTGTTGGAAAATTTTGATGCCGAAGTTCACGAAAAGCTAAAGATGAATCTCAAAGAGAGCGAAACTTATTTGAATACCTATAATCAATGGCTTTGGGATGTTACCAGATTTTATCTTGGTGATAGTGCCGATTTTTCCGAGCACGAATATTCTTTTGTGCTCAAGAACAATCCCTTTTCAAACGAGCAAATAGATCCGGGACCGTACAAGATCGGCAAAAGTGTTGATGATGCTCATATCTATCGCCCCGCTCATTCATTAGCACAAAGAATTTTAAACGAGGTAAAAACAAAGAACACCGAAGAAGTGGAGATTGTTTTTGATTATTCCAATACACCCGGGATTATTTCCGTGCTTGAACCATTGGTCGGTAAAAGTGGAATACTTAAGGTTTCTAATTATAAAGTGGAATCTTTTGAAGAAGAGGATATCGTGATAGCAACGGCAGTTGATGATGCCGGCGAAGTGGTTGATTCGGAAGTGGCTAAAAAACTATTTTCTATTTCCGCACAAAGAACAGATAAGGCGGTAATATCCAAAGAACAAAAAGAAAAATTGGAAGAGCTGGAAAGCGGATCGGTTGGCCTAACCTCCCAGAGAATTGCCGAACGCAATAGCGACTTTTTTGATAATGAAGTAGACAAGCTGGATAAATGGGCCGAGGATATGAAAAAGGCTCTTGAGCTTGATCTGAAAAAGCTTGATGTTGATATTAAAATTTCCAAGACCAATGCCAAGAAGATTCTCAATCTCGATGAAAAACTAAAAGCTCAACGCGGTATCAAAGATATGGAAAAGAAACGCAACGAGATGCGTAAAAAATTATACGAGGCACAGGATACCGTAGAAGGCCGAAAGGAAAAGCTTATTGAGCAAGTCGAATCTCAATTGAAACAGAAATCAAAACTGGAGTTGTTGTTTACGATCCGGTGGCGAGTAGTATGAACCCGTGACAAAATGTCACGCTTTGAATGAAAATTATTAACATCATAATTTAACTTTTAAAAATATGGACGAATCAAAAAATTTAATCCCGAAAGAATCCGACTTTCTTCTTTACACTACGCCAGAGGGTAATGTAAAGATAGAGGTATTTTTTCAAGATAAGACAGTATGGCTAACACAACAATTATTGGCCGATTTATTTAATACTACCAAGCAGAATGTGAGCCTTCATTTGAAAAATATCTTTGAAGAAGGCGAATTAATTGAAGATTCAGTTGTCAAGGAATTCTTGACGACTGCTTCAGATGGTAAAAAATACAAAGTTAAATATTATAACTTAGACGCCATCATTGCTGTCGGATACCGCATAAATTCTAAGCAGGCGACCAATTTTCGTATTTGGGCGACACATACTTTAAGAGAATATATTATAAAGGGTTTTGCTATAGATGATGAGAGATTAAAACAAGGAAAGACGCTTTTTGGCCAAGATTACTTTAAGGAATTGCTCGAGAGAGTTCGTTCCATTAGAGCCAGTGAAAGACGAATCTACCAGCAAATCACCGATATCTTTGCTGAGTGTAGTATTGACTACGATCCTAAATCTGAAATCACCAAAAACTTTTACGCAATGGTACAAAATAAATTTCATTATGCTATTGCCGGTCTAACTGCCGCGGAAATAATTTATACCAAAGCCGATAAAAACAAGCCGTTTATGGGACTGACTACTTGGAAACATTCTCCCAAAGGAAGAATACTAAAGTCGGACACACTTATTGCTAAAAATTATTTACCGGAAGACAAAATCAAAAGATTAGAGAGGACCGTTTCCGGATTCTTTGATTACATAGAAAATGTCATTGAAAATCATCAAGCGATGAAAATGGAAGATTTGGCTAAAAGCGTGAATAAGTTTTTAAGTTTTAATGAATATAAGATTTTGCAGGGCAAAGGACAAATTTCACACGAGCGAGCAGAACAAAAAGCCATTGCCGAATATGATGAATTTAATAAAATACAAAAAATAGAATCCGACTTTGATCGAGAAGTCGTAAAACGGTTACAGGACGCCGAATCCAAAAAGCCTAAGAAAAATAAGAAATAATATGACTAATAAAAAGCAAAAACTAGAGTTAACATGGATCGGCAAGGACGAGGAATTAAAACTCGAGCCGAGGATTTTGATTGAGGACCCAAGCAAATCCTATGGCGACAAGTCGGCCGAGAATATGCTCATCCACGGCGACAATCTCCTTGCGCTCAAAGCTCTTGAGCAAGATTTTGCCGGTAAAATAAAATGTATCTATATTGATCCTCCTTTTAATACCGGTGCAGCTTTTGAACACTATGATGACAGTGTTGAGCATTCAATCTGGCTTCAATTGATGCAATACCGGCTAGAACTTTTAAGAAAACTACTAAGGGAAGATGGGTGCATCTTTGTCCAACTCGATGATAGTGAGGCGTCATATTGTAAGGTTTTAATGGATGAAATTTTTGGTAGGAGTAATTATCTTAATCAGCTCACTATCTCAACAAATAGTCCGTTCGGTTTTAAGGCGACCTCTTCATCCTTATTTAAACAGGCCAACCAATTACTTCTATTTGCAAAAGATAAACAAAAATTTTCATTTAATAAGAAGAAATTATTTATTGAGAAAGAGTACGATATTGCTTACAAATGGTTTTTCGAAAATACCGATAAACCAGAAAGTCTTTGGACATGGAGGAATATCAGTGAAGTTGTTTCTGAAAAATTAGGTTTTGAATCATCAAAAGAGGCAAAGAAAAATATATCAAAACAAGAACTAGAGGCGGAGATTGCAATATTTGCTCTTAGTAACGCAGATAGAGTATTTCGTACAGCATCAGTAACGGGTGGCGCATATTTAAAAAGAAAAGAAACTATTAATCTTTCAAAAACAAGGAAAGATAAAATAACACGGCATCCGAATGATGATATGGATTATATGTTTATTGGAGGTGAAAGAGTCATTTATTATTCCGAGAGGTTAGTGAACCTCGAAGGTCAAAATGTACCGGGTGAATTAATTACAGATATTTGGACCGACATCTCGATAGAGGGTTTGGCTTCGGAAGGCGGAGTTGTCTTTCCAAAAGGCAAAAAGCCAGAAAAAATAATACAAAGATGTTTTGATATTTCAACCAAGGATGGCGATTATGTGTTGGATAGTTTTCTTGGTTCCGGCACAACGGCAGCTGTTGCACAAAAAATGGGTCTCAAATGGGTCGGAATTGAAATTGGAGATCATGCAAACACGCATTGTATTCCGAGATTAAAATCTGTTATTGCCGGCACAGATCAAAGTGGTATTTCAAAATCTATTGGATGGACAGGTGGAGGTGGATTCAAGTTTTATAACCTTGCCTCAAGCCTGCTTCGCAAGGACTCTTTCGGCAACTTTGTGATTGACGAAAACTATAATGCCAATATGTTGGCGGCCGCTATGTGTAAGCATGAGGGCTTTAAGTTTTATCCGGACGAGACGCTTTACTGGAAGCACGGCAAATCCACTGAGACCGATTTTATTTTCGTCACTACTGGTTTTATTACCGCCGAGCAGTTGGATAAAGTTCATAGTGAAATGAAGGCTGGTGAAAGCTTGCTTATTTGTGCCAAAGCCTATGCCCCAGAATGCGAAAACCATTTTGCCAATATCACCATCAAGAAAATTCCGCAGATGATTCTCGGTCGATGCGAGTTTGGCAAAGATAATTACGACCTCAACATTATTAAAGCTACCAAAGCGGAAGCCGAGGAATCTAACGAAGCCAAATAATAAAAATGCTATGAACACCAAAGCCCAAGCAATTAAAAATCGTTTAAGCCTTCGCAAACCGCAAGCGGACAGTTTGGAAATTATAGAAAAACTGGCCGATGTTTTGGAATTGAAAAAGAATGTTGATCCGGCCGGTGAGCTGGCTAAAATTCGCGCCTTATATCCGACCTGTTCAGATTTTGAACGAGATTTTCCCTCGGTTTGTTTTTCTCTGGCCACTGGCGTGGGCAAGACTCGCCTGATGGGTGCATTTATTTCTTATCTTTATGTTGCCAAAGGTATTAAGAATTATTTTGTCTTGGCTCCCAATCTCACTATTTATAATAAGCTGATTGATGATCTTTCCAACCTGCAAAGCCCGAAGTATGTATTTCGTGGCATCAGCGAGGTTGCCGTTACCCCACCGCGTATCATCACGGGCGATAATTATGCCGAAGCACGACAAAGCACACTGTTTAAAGAAACGGTAAAGATTAACATTTTTAATATTTCCAAAATCAATTCCGAAGTTCGAGGAGGCCGTGAACCGAGAATCAAACGGCTTTCTGAATATCTTGGTGAGTCCTATTTCAATTATCTTTCTGAATTACCGGATTTGGTTTTGCTTATGGACGAATCGCATCATTATCGAGCAGACTCCGGTCTTAAAGCAATTAATGAATTAAAACCGATTTTAGGTTTAGAGCTTACCGCTACTCCGATTGATACCCATAACAATAAATTTAAGAATGTTGTTTTTGATTATCCTTTGGCCAAAGCTTTGCAAGATGGTTTTGTAAAGGAGCCGGCGATTGCGACCCGTCGTGATTTTAATCCCGATCAATATCGCAATGATCCGAAAGAATTGGATTTGATTAAGCTCGAGGACGGCGTGCGAATCCACGAAGACACTAAAGTGGCTTTGGATATTTATTCTCGTGATACCAATAATCGTTTGGTCAGGCCGTTTGTCTTAGTAGTGGCTAGAGATACTGATCATGCCAAAGAAATTCGGGAAATGATTGAGTCCGAAAGATTTTTTGAAGGCCGATACAAAGGTAAGGTCATGGAAATTCATTCTAATCAGCGAGGCGAAGAAAAAGAGGAAAATGTTCAGAGATTATTGGATTTGGAAAAACCGGAAAATCCGATTGAAATTGTGGTACACGTAAATATGCTCAAAGAAGGCTGGGACGTTACCAATCTTTACACCATTATTCCTTTGCGTGCGGCCAACTCCCAGATTCTTACCGAACAAACTATCGGCCGTGGTTTGCGCTTGCCTTATGGCGTGCGGACCGGCGTTGAAAAGGTGGATAAGCTCACTATCATCGCTCACGATCGCTTTCAGTCCATTATTGACGCCGCTAATGATCCAAACTCCATAATTAGACAGGAAAATATTATTGAAATTGATCCGAATGCTTTACCTGAAGCACAGGAAGTTATTACTGCTTCCTCGGTAACGGACGAAGCCTTTGCTCTCAAGCGTCAGGAAGTGGCGACTATCACAAACGAAGTGTACCGACAAAAGGCCGGCTTAGTTTTAGAAGCCGAACAATTAATCACGGAAGCCGTGAACGCTCTTGGTGCGAGCGTTAAAAATATCAATGACTTGAATAGCGACGAGATTCGCAAACTGGCTTTTGAAAAAATAGTCACAAGCATTGAAAGCAATCCGCAACAAAATTTGTTTAAGTCGGCTATCGTTGAAGCGGCTAAACAGGAATACGAGTCTGTCGTTTCTGAGTTGATTGATAAGACGATCCCGATTCCACGTGTGCTTATTCAGCAGAAGCACGATGTAAAATCTGGTTTTAAAGATTTTGATCTTGATGTTGCTGGGCTCAACTATCAGCCGGTATCGGAGGAGATTATTCGCCGTACTTTGCGTACCAACGAAAGCAAAATCTTGCAAAGTGAAAGTTCCGGAGTAGAGCGTGATACTCCTGAAAATATTTTAGTGAACGAATTGATCAACTATCTTGAAGTAGATTATGACCGGGAATCCGAGCTGTTATATAAATTAGCCAAACAAGCCATCTCTAAACTTGGTAATGCTCGAAGCGAGGAGGATTTGGAAAACATCGTGCTTTATCATAAACGAGAAATCGGCAAGTATATTTACGCTCAATTGCAACAGCATTTTTATTTGGAAAGTTCCGGCTTTGAAGAACCATTGGTTTATCCATTTGATCGGATAAAACCACATAACTTTTCTAAATATACAGCCGATAGTGTGCATCACTACACAGAGACAATCACGCCGGCAAACACGATTCCCTCAAAAGTATTTAGCGGATTCAAAAAAGCTTGCCATAATCTGTACAAGTTTGATTCTAAATCTGAAAAAGATTTTGCCGCTATTTTGGAAAAAGATTCGGATGTATTGAAGTGGCTTCGCCCGGCTGATTCGCAGTTCGAGCTTTATTGGAAGTACAATTCAAAACGCTATCATCCCGACTTTGTGGTAGAAACTGCCGACACGATCTTTATGGTCGAGATTAAAGCCGAGAAAGACATCGACGATACAGAAGTTCAAGAAAAAGCCGAAGCCGGCAAGAAATACTGCGAATCCGCTACGGTATTTAATCTGGCTAACGGAGGCAAGAAGTGGACTTATGTTCTTATCCCGCATACAGCCATCGCACCGAATATGAGCTTAAAGGGGTTATGTAAATAAATATGATAAAAAA
>Ga0208373_1003519_pt1 | contig 15260 bp, 13 predicted proteins | sample RifOxyC2_FD_184036 | JGI IMG/M metagenome (GOLD analysis project Ga0208373, IMG submission 184036) | Soil microbial communities from Rifle, Colorado - Rifle Oxygen_injection C2 (SPAdes) | ecosystem: Environmental > Terrestrial > Deep subsurface > Rock core/Sediment | place: Rifle, Colorado...
CCCCGCTAGCTGTTAACTGTCTTATAGCAATAAACATTATAAGCAGAGATAACTAACGGTTATTATAAATCATAAGCTAAAGTGAGGCTGGCCGGGGATTTTTACATTTTAAACTTTTAGCATGAAGCTATTTGACGGAAAAAAAGTTGCTAATAAAATTCTAAAAGAGTTAGCCGAGGAAATTAAGAAAGCCAAGATTAAACCTCGCTTAGCGGTTATTTTGGTTGGAGAGGACGAAGCTTCTAAGCTTTATGTAAAATTAAAAAAAGAAACAGGCAAAAAAATTGGGGTTGAAGTTCAGGAACACCGATTTAATGCCAAGGCCCCGGAGGAAGAGATTGTTTCATATCTCAAACGATTAAATAATGATCCAGATGTTAACGGCATAATCGTTCAATTACCTTTGCCGACAGTTTTAAATACGGACAAAATTATTGAAGCAATTGAACCCAAAAAAGACGTTGACGGCTTTCACAAAAAGAATCGTAAGTCGCTGGAAAAAGGCAAGGAAGTGATTTTGCCGGTTTTGCCGCTGGTCATTTTAACGGCGCTGGATAGCGCCAAAAAATTGATGGCCAGTAAAAATGTGCTGGCTTTGGTTAACTCGGATATTTTTGGTCAAACTTTAAAAATTATTTTAGCCAGAGAGGGTTTTATCGTGGATTATTTGGTACGTAATACCTGTGTTCTTTTTGGGGCGGAAAAAGAATTAAAAACAGCGGATATTTTAATTTCAGTTTGCGGCTGTCCAAATATGATAAAGGGGGAATCAATAAAAGAAGGTGCGATTTTAATTGATGCAGGTGTGACTCGCTACCACGATGGAAAAGTTGTTGGCGATATTGACCGGGAAAGCGTCAAGAATAAAGCAGTCTTTTTAACACCGGTGCCGGGCGGCTTGGGACCATTAACCGTGGCCTTGCTTTTGAGGAATGTGTATTTGGTGGCAGAAAACTTGATAAAAAAATAAATTTGCGGGGCACCATGCCCGCTCATAAAACTGAGCATTTTTAAAATACCTCAAAGTCAATTATACCTAGCTTTTTCTCTTAATTTTTTTGTGCTAAAATTGTTTATATGAAAAAGAATTATGAGCCAGTAATTGGCATGGAAATTCACGCTGAACTCAAAACACAAAGCAAGATGTTTTGTTCTTGCTTGAACGGTTTTGGGCTGGAAAAAGAGCCAAACGTTAATATTTGTCCGGTGTGTTCTGGCCAGCCGGGAACTTTGCCGGTGATTAATGAAGAGGCGGTGCACATGGTAATTAAAACCGGTTTGGCAACGAATTGCCGAGTTAACGACTTTTCTAAATTTGACCGGAAGAATTATTTCTATCCAGATCTGCCCAAGGGCTATCAAATCTCGCAATACGATAAACCATTAACCGAAAATGGCTATCTTGATTTGAGCGATGACGAAAATAAACAAGAGCGAATCAGAATAAAAAGGATTCATTTGGAAGAGGATACAGGAAAGCTGGTTCATCCTAAGGGCGCGGATTACTCTTTAGTAGATTTGAATCGGGCAGGTGTACCGTTGATGGAATTAGTAACCGAAGCAGATATCCGGTCGGGGGCGCAAGCACGCCAATTTTGCCAAGAATTTCAGCTGATTTTGCGATATCTGGGGGTCTCGGACGGCGATATGGAAAAGGGTCAGATGCGGTGCGAAGTGAATATTTCTTTACGGGAGAAAGGAGCGGAAAAATTTGGGACGAAAGTGGAAATTAAAAATTTGAATTCCTTCCGGGTGGTGGAAAAATCAATTGACTACGAAATAAAGAGGCAAACCGAAGCTTTGGAAGAAGGGGGGAAATTAGTTCAGGAAACGCGAGGTTGGGATGATGCCAGCTCAACAACTTTTTCTCAACGCCTGAAAGAAGAAGCGCACGATTATCGTTATTTTCCCGAACCGGATTTGCCGCCGCTTAATAATCTGGTTGCTTTAGGCGAAAAATTAAAAGCTGAGATTACCGAGCTGCCGGCACAAAAAAGAGAGCGGTTTAAAAAAGAATACCAGCTGTCAAAAGATGACGCCGAAATTTTAGTGGCTAATTTTGAGCTGGGTAATTATTTTGAGCGGGTGATTAGCGAATTGGAGAATTGGTCAAAAGATGCCCAGCCGCAATTTAAACTGGCCAAAGCCGTAAAATTAGCTGGCAATTATTTAATTACGGAATTGCAAAAACTTTTATATAAATCAGAGAAGACGATAGCGGATTTAAAAATTACAGCAGAAAATTTTGCCGAATTTATAAAATTAGTTTTGCAAGGCGTGGTTTCTTCCAGTGGCGCTCAAACTTTGCTGAAAGAAATGTTTGAGAATGGGGCTGATCCATCAAATATTATTAAGGAAAAAAACTTAGGGCAGGTGAGCGATGAAGAAGAACTAATGGAAGCAGTGCTGGATATTTTGAGTCAAAATCCGGGACCGATTCAAGATTATAAAAAAGGGAAGCAGAATGTATTAATGTTTCTAGTCGGCAAAGTAATGGCCAAAACCCGCGGCAAGGCCAATCCGCAGATGGTGATTGAAATGATTACTAAACAGTTGACAAAATAGCAATAATCAGATATAATAGTAGGATTACAGTTCTTTGAGAAAGGAGAGGTTGCGATGGGAAAATCGCTGTTTCTTTTAAAGGAGGCAATCGTTGACTACAAGTGGCGGTTGACTATTCCTTCAGCCGCGGTTGAGCGAGAATCATTGATGGAGGAGGACGAGGTTTTTGTGACAACGAAAGAAGATGGCTGCTTAGAGGTCTATTTCATTCAGCCGTCAGATTTGCTGTCTTCTTCCAAGACGGCCCAAGTTGTTCAGATTAAAACGTTGCAAGGTAAAGGCGGCCAAGTACGATTAATTATCCCTTCGTTTTTAAGGGAATCAACGTCGTTTTTCTATGGCCGAAAAGTTACGGTTGCCGATTTTGGCGAAAAAATTGAGCTATGGCCAAGGCCATAAGCAGAAGAGAGGAGGGATAATGGAATCAGTGGAGATTGAGGTTAAGATCACTCGGCAAGGAGGGGGATTCTTTGTTCAATGTCCGCGTTGTTTGAGTACGTATAGCGGTAATAAGCTAGACGGCTTCTTGCGGAGCAAGACTCCGATGCCCTGCCAAGAAGGCATAAGCGGTAACAGTTGCAAGGCAATCTTGCTGCTATCTGAATAAGTTCTTTAATGACATTATGTTGTCCGCGTTTTTCTAAGAAAGGAAGGCGCGGATTTTTTTTATGGCTTCAGTTCTATTTTTAATCCAAATAACACGCTTGTCGCGGCCAAACCAAATTAGTTGGCGCTTGGCGTAATGTTCAATATTTTTTTGCAGTCCAATTATCATTTCTGATTGATTAATTTTGTTCTGCAAATACTTTGCCAGCCAGCGATATTCTAGACCAAAATCTTCTAATTTTTTCCAAGAAAGACCTTGGGCGCGAAGCTTTTTAACTTCGGCCAGCATACCTTGGTTGAGCCGCTTTTCTAGCCTAATTTTTATGCGCCGCGCCAATTCTGGTTGGGATTTTTTAATGCCAAGGAATAAAACATTTGGTTGTTGCTTAATCGTTAGCTTTGGCACGGGCTGACCGGTAGACATGACGATTTCTAGCGCTCGGATAAGCCGGCGGGGATTGTGGCCATCAATATTTTTGGCGCGGCGCGGGTCTAATTTTTTGAGCTCATTGAATAGTTCGGCGGTTGTTTTTTTTTCAAGCTTCGCGCGTAATTTTAGGTCCGGTTTAACGGCCGGGATTTGTAAATCGTCAATTAGGGCGCGAATGTAAAATCCGGTGCCGCCGCAGATAATAGGCAATTTATTTTTACGCCGGATTTCTTTTATCGCCGCCTGTCCCAGTCTTTTATATCGCGCGGCGCTAAAACGGCGGCTGGGCGAAGCCACGTCCAAGAGATAATGAGGAATGCCGGCCATTTCCTTTTTAGTTATTTTGCCGGTGCCAATATTCATTCCTCTATAAACTTGGCGAGAATCGGCTGAGATAATCTCGCCATTAAACCTAAGGGCCAGTTCAACCGCCAAATCGGATTTGCCCGAAGCTGTCGGGCCGACAATGACAATAATCGGTTTTTGTGGATAAATTGTCTTTGACAAATTTTTCATAAAAAGTTAAGATGAATATATAAAAGGCGCCATTTGTGGCACTTTTTTGTTGCAACAGTGCTGTTCTTTCATTAGCTTCATCAAAGCGGGGATGCGGTCAAACAAAGCTAGCTGGCTTGCATCTTCCTGCTTGAAGAAGCCGCGTTTTAATTTATTGTTCCGCCAAGTCCCCAGGCTAAGGTTTTGGTGATGGTCACTCGTATTAAGTCACCCGGTTTTAAATTTTTATTCAATATTCTCACAGTTTTAAAAGTAGCGGTTTTGCCAAAAGCAAAGCCGTTTTTTATTTCTCTTATTAAAACAAAAACTTCTTGGCCGAGATATTGTTTATTATTATTTGAGACGGTTTTTGTTAAAATGTCATTTAAAATCGTTTCCCGGCGTCTTTTTTCTTTTGGCGTGACGTTATCTTTTAGTTTAGCGGCGGCGTTGCCATGTCTTAGCGAGTATCGGCTTAAATATGCCATGTCAAATTTTAATTCGCACATTATTTTAGCCGTATTTTGAAATTGTCTTTTTGTTTCACCGGGGAAACCAACAATAACATCAGTGGAAATAGCAATCGGAGAGAAAGCTTGCTTGTCCGCTGAAGTCCCGCTTTGCGGGACGAAGGCAGGACGGTATTTTTTAAAAGCTAGGCGGATTTTTTTGATTAAATTTTTATAATGAGTCACGCTATAATGGCGGTTCATTTTTTGAAGGATTTCATCATCGCCACTCTGGATAGGCAGATGAATGTAGGGAGTAACTTTTTGGCACTTGGCGGCTGTTTCAATCAATTCGTCCGACATGTCTTTGGGGTGAGAAGTGAGAAAATTTAGCCAAAAATTACCAGGCAGAGCATTGATTATTTTTAATAATTTTGGAAAATTAATAGCGGCATCCTCCTTCGCTGGAGCTACGGAGGATGAATTCATATTGCTGTTATCGCGATATGAATTCACATTTTGTCCAAGCAAGGTAATCTCTTTAGCGCCGTTTTTGAGCAATTTTTTTATTTCGGCAATTATTTCTTTAGTTGGCCGAGATTTTTCCTCACCACGCGTGAAAGGGACAACGCAATAAGTGCAGAAATTATTGCAGCCGGTCATGATGGGCACTTGAGCACTGAAATTATTTTTTGGTGTAGCAGGCAAACAAAAATATTCATCCGGATGCCAAAACCCCACTTTTTTTTCTAGTAATTGTTTTTTATCTTTTGGCAGAACGCAGCCGGCGATAATTATTTTTTTATGCTTATAATTTTCCACTTTTCCGTAAACCCGATGAATGGCCGATTGTCTAACTGAACAAGCATTAATTACAATCAAATTGGCCGCTTGAGCGTTTGCAGCGGGTTTATAACCCATTGATTGCAGTCTAGTCGTAATCTTCTCTGAATCAGAGTGATTCATCTGACAGCCGTAAGTAATAATAAAGTAATTCATATAATTTTGATTCATCCCTGCCCCGCGTAAAGCGGCGTGGCCGCCACGCGGCTTTACGCCGTGATCGCCGAAGGCGATTTTACGGGGTGACACCCATAAGTAATGATAAAATATTTCATAGAGTTGATTGATACTAACAAAACAGCGGGCTTTTTTCAAGCGCCGCTGTTTTTCCGAAATCAGATTTCGGACTGCCTTTGAGGTTTAATTTCTATAAAATTCGTATTATCTAATCCTGAAAGATGACTGGTATGGATATTTTATGTATTTCGGAGCCATCCTTAGCGGAAATATCAAAAATTTCTATAGTTCCTTCTCTCCGACTGGGTTTTTTGTATTTTATTCTAGCAGAGAAAGGAGACATCATTTGCCCTTCTTCGGTCCTAAGTTGGGCTTCAGCCAAGATTAATCCGGAATTATCTTTAATTCGGGCGTTGAATTGAGCTTCAAAAATAGCGGCTTGACCGGATATTTGGACGGGGCTTTTTATTTGTTCATTTATCTTAGGAGAGACAACTTTTATTGAATTATTTCTGGCAGGATTTTTAATAGTCATTTCAGAATTAAACATTATCTCTTCGTCTGATTGAAATTGCCAAATAGCGATTAATAAAGAACCGCAAAAAACACCACTGACTAAAGCGATTAAAATAAGTCGAGCCCAATTGGGTGGGTGTTTATGTTTCCTTATTTTTTTCATTTCGAGATAAATATATTTTAACACAAAAGTTTAGTTTAAAAAAGTATCAACTTGGATTCAAGCTCATCTAATTTTGCTGGCATCGGCCAGCCATAAGAAAACGGAGCAATGACTATAAATGAAAGAAAGATTACCAGAATAATGATGACGAATATTTTTTTATATTTTGGCAGAAGGTGGCCCAAGAAGAAACTGGTTAATAAAATAGCAAAAACAACTGAAGGCAGATAATGATAAAGAAAAGCGACGCGGTTCACTAAAACAAAAGGCAAAAGATTCGTCAAATAGCCAAGTATTAAAATATAAAGAATTGGTGAACATTGCTGGCGGCCTTTTTTGAAAAAAGAGGCGAGAGCAACAAAAGCAAGGCAAAAAAGTGCTAGCCACCAAAGAAAGAGGTTGCCACTAATAAAGATTTTTGCTTTCCAGCCAAGCGGCAGAACTTCAGTCTGGTTTTGATTCCAATAATAAACTAATTTTTGGCCGATGGGCCAGTTATACCAGCGACTACCGAAGGGGTGTTCTGAGGTGACGGAAGCATTGGCCGTATACATCGTTTTATTCAGTTCGATAAATTTTTCGCCAAAAGAAAGCGGTTGGTCGGTATTTTCCCGGCCATATTTTAATTCTGTCTGAAAATCACGGCTCATAAAAGCATCGCCGGGGCCGGAATTGAAAAGGAGTTTAAAATGAAGATAGAAAGAAGCCAAGTAGACGATAAAGCCAATAAGGAAGATAACCGTCAGGCCAATTAAGCTTTCTTTGAACGAGCGCCATTTTGTCATTCTGAGACCGAGCGTAGTAGCCGAGGCCGCCCGCTTCGACTCGCTCGCCTCGCTGAAGCTATGGCGAAGCGGGTCGAAAGTGAGGCGAGAAGAATCTATAATAGATCCTTCGCGGAGTTTATACTGAGCAAGGCGAATGTGCTCAGGATGACTTGGGGCGGGCGCAGATAAATACAGAGAGAGTTTTTTGCTGAATATTTTAACAAATAAAATAACGCCGAGAATGCCGATGGTTGCCAATCCTGTCCATTTGATAGAGATGGTTAAGCCAAAAAATAAAGCCGTCAGAGCAAGATAAGAGAACCATTTAGCCGAAAAACTTTTTTGGCGTTGCCAGAGAAAGAAAAAACAAAAAGTTAAAACTTCAAAAGAAACTAAAAAAATGTCAACTAGGATAAATTTTGATTGAACTAGAAAGGCATTGTCCATTAAAATTAAAAAACCGGCAATTAGAGCAATTTTTTTTGAACGGCTGGTTAAATAAGCAAGCCAAGAAAAAAATAAAACGAATAAAGAGCCGAAAAAAGCAGGCAAAAATCTTAACCAGAACAAAGTTGACCCGGGAATATTTTCACCGATTTTTTCAAAAGCAAAAATCGGATTAACGTTGGCTATTTTAGCAAAACCGGCAATCAGCATTTTTCCAAGTGGAGGATGGATATCAAAGAAATATTGGTGAGTAAAATAGCCGGCGACAAATTTACCAAAATGAACTTCGTCAAAAACCACTTGGGCCGGATAACTTAAAAAAGCGAAGTGAACCGTAAAAGATAAAACGGCTAACAACAAAAATGGCCAAGATTTTTTTAACATAAGATATAGTTTGGGATTTAATTCTAAAATTATAAAATTTTTATCGGTAAGCATTAAGATGATTTTGATTAATTTCTTGCGCTTCTTCGCACAGTAATTTATAATTGCCTTCTTTATCGTCCAGTCGTCCCGAAGCGATAATGACTTTTCCTTCCTGCCAAAAAGTTGGCGTGCGTTCCAGCATTCTGGGAAAAACGAGCACTTCTATCTTTACCCGGTCGTCTTCCAGTCCAACGAACAGCATTGGTTTGCCAGCTTTGGTAATAATTTTATGAATATGGCTGATAATGCCGCCAACGCGGGTATTTTTACCGACCAATTGTTGGGAAAGCTGGGCAGGTAAGATTGCTGTTTTGTGGATAACTTTTTCATATTCTTTAATTGGGTGTTCCGAAATATAAAGTCCAAGTAATTCTTTTTCCCAATCTAGTTTTTCTTTCTTACTGGCTGGCGGCGCTTCTTGAAGCTTAAGCGGTGGTAGGGTCGTTTTATTTTCTATTCCGGTTGAAAAAAGACTGACTTGACCGTTCGTTTTAGGGCGTTGCACTTCCCGGGCATAATTTAGCAAGGGTTCCATATTGGCGAGCAACTGACCTCGCTCGCCAAGGCAATCGGTTGCGCCGCAACGGATTAAACTTTCCATGGATTTTTTATTTAGGTCTTTATCTTGGACTCGTTCAATCATTTCGGTGATGGTTATAAAATGGCCATTTTGCTTGCGTTCTTTGACGATGGTCGCGACCACATTTGCTCCGACATTTTTAATAGCGTTTAGACCAAAACGAATGATACCATCTTTAATGACGGTAAAGTTACCGAGACTTTCATTAATCTCTGGTGGTAAAACTTCAATTTTCATTTTTCGGCACTCATCAATTAAAAAAGCGATTCTTTCAATGTCGTCTGATTCGGAATTCATAAGCGCGGCCATAAATTCAGTCGGGAAATGAGCCTTAAGATAAGCAGTTTGGTAGCCGATTAGCGCGTAACAGGTGGCGTGAGATTTATTAAAACCATAACGAGCAAAGGGTTCAATAAATTCCCAGATTTGCTGAGCGGTGCTGCCGGCAATGCTATTGCGCATCATCCCTTGGATTAATTTTTCGCGTTGCTCGTCCATCAATTTTTTAATTTTTTTACCCATCGCTTTTCGCAAGGTATCAGCTTCAGGCAAAGTAAAGCCGGCTAGGCGGCTGGCAATGGCCATAACCTGTTCTTGATAGACGATAATGCCGTAAGTGTTGCCGATAATCGGTTCAAGTCCCGGATGAATGTATTCCATTTTTTTATGGCCATGTTTGCGGGCGATAAAATCTGGAATAAGATCCATCGGACCGGGCCGGTATAGCGCGACCATAGCGATAATATCTTCAAAAACTGTTGGCCTTAATTCTTTCAGGTTTCTTTTCATGCCACCCGATTCCAACTGGAACACGCCGGTGGTTTTTGCTTCTTGTAATAATTTATAAGTTGCTTGGTCATCCAATGGTAGGGTGGAGATATCAATTTTTATATCTTTGGTGTTTTGAATAATTCTTATCGCATTTTGAATTTGAGTTAAAGTTTTTAATCCCAGAAAGTCCATTTTGAGCAAGCCTAAATCTTCAATGGCGTGCATTTCATACTGTGTTATTATCCCGCCGCCTTCTTGAGTGGGCTTTTGCAAGGGGACAATCATATTTAGCGGATCTTTGGTAATCACCACGCCGGCGGCGTGAGTTGAAGCGTGTCGGGCTACACCTTCAAGCTTTAGCGCGGTATCAATTAGCTTTTTGGTTTGCTCATCAGAGTCATACATTTGTCTAAATTCAGCCGATTCTTGCAAAGATTGTTGAAGAGTCAATCCCGGCGGAATCGTTTTGGCTATTTGGTCACAGAGCAAATAAGCGTAGCCCATGGCTCGGCCAGTATCGCGGATGGCGGCCCGGGCCGCCATAGTGCCAAAGGTAATAATTTGCGCGACGTGATCGTTGCCATATTTTTGGCGGACATAATTTATAACTTCGTCGCGGCGATCATCAGCAAAATCCATGTCGATATCAGGCATGGAAATTCTTTCAGGATTCAAAAAACGCTCAAAAATTAAATCATATTTGAGCGGATCGATTTCGGTGATGTTTAAAAGATAAGAAACAATCGAACCGGCGGCTGAACCGCGACCCGGGCCAACAACGATATTTTGGGCTTTGGCCCAATTTATAAAATCATGCACGATAAGAAAATAGGGGGCAAAACCGGTTTTGCCGATGACGGAAAGTTCATATTCTAGACGTCGCAAAACCTCTTGATTGGTCTGACCGGGATATTTTTTGCTAATGCCTTGATAGCTTAAAGTTTTCAAATATTCTTCGGCGGTTTGTTTACCGGGAACGTTAAAATGAGGGAGCTGGTATTTACCAAGTTCAAATTCAAAGTTGCAGGCATTAGTGATTTTTTGAGTATTCTCAATTGCTTCTGGGACCGATTTAAAATAATCAATCATGGCTTTAGGCGGGCGCATTGAAAAATCATTGTCTTTCATTGATAATCGCTCAGGGTCATCAATGTCGGCGCCAGTGTTAACCAGCATTAAAATATCTTGAGCGTTGTTATCTTCTGGCTGCAAATAATGAATATCATTAGTCGCAATCAGCGGGATATTATATTTTTTAGCAATGGCAATTAAAGCTGTATTAACTTTTTGCTGTTCTTTCAGGTGGGGATGATTTTGCAGTTCTAAAAAAAAATTTCCCGCTCCGAAAATTTCTTGGTATTCTAGAGCTAATTTTTCTGCTTTTTCAGTATTACCGCAAATTATCGCTTGAGGAATTTCGCCAGCTAGGCACGCCGAGGAACCAATTAATCCATTGGCGTGTTTTTTTAATAATTCCTTATCAATACGCGGTTTGTAATAAAAGCCATCCAGCCAAGCCTTAGTTGTTAAAAAAACCAGATTCTGATATCCGGTTTTATTTTTGACTAAGACGATAAGATGATAATTCTTATCGTCTATTTTGGATTGCTTGTCTTCTAGTCGTCCGGGTGCAACATACATCTCTGATCCAATAATCGGCTTGATTCCTTTAGCTTTAGCTTTTTTATAAAATTCAACGGCACCATAAAGAGAACCATGATCGGTCAGGGCCAGCGAATCCATGCCAAGTTCCAGCGCTCGATCAATTAATCCATCAATCTTGGGGAGGCCGTCCAATAAACTATAGTGGCTATGAACATGTAGATGGGTGAACTTCATTATTGGAGGATGAATATTTTGAGTGGCTAATTAAAAATTAAAAAATCAAAATGTAAAATTTTGGTATCACGCTTCGCGTGATGGATTAATAAATTTTGAATTTTACATTGTCATTTTTCATTTTGAAATTTACATTTTCAATTTATCTAGAATCGCTTCTTCTTCTTTGTCAAAAAATACAGTATACCGCCGATAACGACCAGAGAGGCAATAACAATAACAGTCCAGAACAGAAATTCAAAGATAAAAAAGTGGTTAGATTGAGCAATGACGGAGGTTACTTTTCGGCCAAAAATTGTTTCAGCTAGGAACCAAATTAGAGCCGAGAGAGCCAAGATACCAATAATAAAGTAACGGGTATTTTTTAAAATAAGATTCAGAGCATACTTAAATCGCAGATTCATTTTATCCCAAACGCTTAATGACCCGACGACTTCTTCAATATCAAGCATCGCTTGCCAGTAACCAGAAATTATTTGCTTAGTTTCCTCTCGGGATATTTCAAAATGAGGCTCGTGAATTATGCGTTCGCAGGTATTGCGACTGTAGTCTAACTTGTCCGGCAAACTTAAAAAGTGAGAAATATATTTAATTTTTCCTTCAATGTTTTGACCGGGAATTTTCTTTTCTTTCAGCATTTGGGAAAAAAGCTTTTCGGTTTCCAAAATGCCGATTTTATAACCAGAAAAAGTCCCTTCGGCCAAAGCTTTTTCCACAGCCGACCAATTTAAGCCTAATTTGTTTTCGGTCATATTGTTCATTATAAACAAGATTGCTTGCCAAAACAAGCTAGGCTACTATTTAGGAAAGGTAATTTTTCATTTTGCTGCGCTTGAGAAACGAATTGTTTAACTGGCGGGCACGATTCATATGTTAAAAGAAAAAATAAGCCAATTTATCCAAATTTTAGCGAAAATAAACTCTCAGGGAATTTGGGATATGGGTTTGGTCACGGCTGAGGGAGACCAAAAGCAGGAAGCAATAGACGCTATCAAAGCAGAAATCAAAGACTTGGAAGTTTTTGACTTTGGGCCAGAGATTTCGTCTGGCAATTTTTTATTAGCGCTGATTAAATCGCTTCAAGATAAAAAATGGCTGGCTGTCAACTTAAGCGGTGGAAGGATTGATGGACAAATCTATGGCCAGTTGCGCCGGTTAGCCACGACCAATCGCTTGCAAATTCTAAACTGGCAAGATGAAGCGGAATTTAATTTAAAACAATCAGAGGCCAGTCGGATTATTTTTATCGCATCCTGGCCGGGGATAGAGGCGCTCAATTTGCCCGAGTTTACGCAATTATTCGGGCCGGCTTTAGACCTAGCCGAAGAAAGGAGGAATCAATAATATGACACTAGAAAAAATGGTTTATGGGTTTTCGCCCAAAGAAGAACAAATTTCCAAGCGGGAAAAAGAGCAAAAAGAAAAAGGCCCGATTAACTTTTACGCCGAGCTTGATAATCAAAAGAAAGTCTTTAGCAGCCGTAAAGAGGTTTTGGAATTTGCCGCGAATAATCCTGAGGCAAAAGCTTATTTAAATGTTGCGGGGGTAGACTTGGAGGTTTGGATCGGTGAAAACGGATCGCAATTTAACGATAAGGATTTTGAAAAATTCGCGCTGGACAATAAAGCGATGGAACTTTTAACAATAATGGCTAAGTCTATAAAACTGGATCAGCCATCCCTGGTTGAAGGCGAGACGGATATCGGTAAAAGCCGCGCTCTGGAATATCTGGCCTATCTGGCAAATCACCATTTAATTTATCAAAGTTTTTCCGGCCAGACTGATGTGACTGAACTTATCGGAAAATATGTGCCGCGAGTGAGCAATGATATTCCCAAAACACAACAAAAAGAAATTGAGAAAAAAATTAACGAGTTTATTCATTTATTTGACTCGACTCGCTCAAGAGAAGACGGCGAACGAGTAAAAACAAAAAACGAAAAATTATTATCTAAGGAATCGCAAAGATTGCTTCAAATTTGTTTGCAGGAAGAGAGAGCCGTAGCCGAAACAGAAATGAAGGAGATTGCAAAATATGAGGGGTATGATTTTGAGGGTGTTAATTGGCAGTGGCAGGACGGCACGGTGCCAATGGCTATGGAGGCTAATGGCGGCAAAGGTTGCTGGCTGTATTTTGATGAGCTGGGCGCGGCTGAACCACAGATTCTGGTTAAATTGAACCGAATCTTAACTTCTGAGGGCTTGAGACGCTTAGAAATTACGGAAAATGGTTCGCGGAAGGTGGAGGGTGGGCCAAATTTTCGTTTGATTGCCTCAACTAATCCTCCTTCTTACGCCGGGCGACTTCCTTTTGAAAAAGATTTTATCAGACGCTGGAATTATCAAGTAGTTGGTCGCTTGACCGAAGAAGATTCTTTTGCGCGCGATTTAGCGCGTGAAATCGGAGAAAAGCCAGCGTTAAAAGAAGAGAGCTATTTTGTTGGGCGGAGAGAAGAAATGAAAATCAAAAATTTTAGAGAAAGTGAATTTTCTCGGGCAGTCTATAAAGAGCTGGGTAAGCTTCATACGAAGTTTCTCTATTCCGCGACCGAGCGGCTAGAGGCATCTCCTAACGAGGTTGGTGAGCAATCTTTTCGTTATGAGGAATCGGATAAAATTAGAACGGTAATGTATCTTAAAGAATTCCAGAAACCGGATTTAATAGATACTCTGAAAGAAGCAATTGAATTTTACTATCTCGGTAAAATAAATCCAGTAAAAATGATTAGTGAATCTGGCGGCCGAGAAGTCTCACTCAGAGACTCATTGAAGGAGCTTTTCGATGTTTTAGCTGGTCAACTAAAAACCAGAGAAAAGATTCAGGAGTTGATTAAAAAATATCAATCGCAGGATGAAAAAAATGTGGCCTTGGATGAAGAAGCGGCAAAAGCTAAGGTCGGTTTGGCTAATTTGGCTAATTTAGAAGAGACAGACATTGGTGACATAGGGAATATTCTAGCTAAGTTGAAATAATTCTTTTATGCCCGAACAACCAAAACTCAACCAGCAGCCGCTCCAGCCCGACAATCTCCATAATCTCTCCGTTCTCACTCCCGAAGATAAACAAACTCCCGAGTATCAAAGGATGCGAGAGAGGATTGACTCGGTCAAAGAAGAGATGAAAAAGGTCTCGGAAGACGAAAGTCTCGCCAAAGCCGAGCGGATGAAAATCATCACCGGCGAGTTAATGGCGAAGCTGGAGAAAGCCCAGCGATTCAACGATAAGTTTTCCGGTTCCAGCGAGCTGTTTGAGAAGCTGGACCTGGAAACTCAATACAGCCAAAGATATGAAACTCTGAAAAAGATTAATCTTCTGGAAACCCTCTCCACCGGCCAAGAAGGCATCATCGGCCTAAATCATAAAGAGTATCCCATCCCAACCAGAGATGAAATTAAAGCGAGAATCGCCGAAAAAGAAGCGATGCTTGAAGCCAAGATAGAGCAGGGCTTTACCAAGCTCATTCTTGTTCCCTTTGGAACCAAGCTTTCCAATCTAACCAAAAGCTACTCCGACACCATTAAAAAGCATTATCAGCAAGGCACGCTCAAGGCCACGGACGGCACGAGCCTTCAATTAGATGAGAGCGAGCCTCTCTGGGTCTGGGACGGCTACAACGATGCCGATGCCAATGGCAATCTAATCTATTACCCTAAAGAATTCAGTCAAGACAACCACCAAGGACAAACTAAGCAAGAATTATTGGATTCAGAAACGCCAAGCGGAGGTTGGCAGCTCCTTCTGATAGAAGATTTGCCCAATCTGCCCGCCGAAGGCAAAGGTCAAACCATCGGCGGCCGCCAACAACTAACGGCTAATCAAGCCCCGAAGGAGTATCTAAACAAACTAAAAACCGAGTCATCGTACCAATACGAACAAGGATTAACGCCTGAAGCCTGGCTGACCATCGCCGCCGCCTATTTAGAAGAAAACAACCAAGTGATTGATGATTGGCAAGGCCAGGGTAAAGCCTGCTGGAATCTAGGCGCCTACTTTCCTTCGTCCGGCAGTGTTTCGCTCGGCGATTGGTGGCGCCGCGACCGGCAGGCGGACTTGTACAGGGACGACGCGGGCTACCGGAGTTCTAGTCGCGGCGCTCGTTCCTCGGTGATGGTATAGACCTTTGGCCTTTGTCCTTTGAATTTTTTCTTGGGTTTTCCCCTTTGGGCTTTGGGGGGGGTGTTGAG
>Ga0208373_1003520_pt1 | contig 15256 bp, 18 predicted proteins | sample RifOxyC2_FD_184036 | JGI IMG/M metagenome (GOLD analysis project Ga0208373, IMG submission 184036) | Soil microbial communities from Rifle, Colorado - Rifle Oxygen_injection C2 (SPAdes) | ecosystem: Environmental > Terrestrial > Deep subsurface > Rock core/Sediment | place: Rifle, Colorado...
TAGGAGAGTAAAAAATCGTCAAGATCTTAGAAAATTATGGGATAGTCTGAAAACAAAATTTTGTCGTTTTTAAACACACTTATTGAAACATAAACTCACTAAGCATGATTACTTTATTTTATTTTTAATAGCTTTTTTTGGCACTTTTCTTTATCGAATTTTATTTTTTTATGGACTAAAATTTACCAGCGCCTCAGAAGCAGGTATTATATCTAGTACACTACCCGCTGTATTTGGGATCACTTCTTTTTTTTTATTAAAAGAAAAAATAAAAGCTAATCAAATTAAGGGAATTATTTTTTCAGTAATCGGAATTTTATTGATAAATTTTAACGGTGAAGTCACAATATCTGGATTATTCTCAAGGATTTTTGGTAATTTTTTAATATTTTTTAGCGTTGTTATGGGGGCTTTATTTAGTATATTGTCAAAATTCCTTTCTAAGAAAGTTACACCAATGATGATTTCTTCCGTGAGTACTTTTTTTAGTACCTTATTATTATTTCCATTATTTATGATGGGATTTATTTTAATTTCTCATTCTTAAATTTTACTAGTTTAATGTTGATATTATATTATGGTGTTTTTGTTTCTGTGATTTCATTTCTTCTTTGGTTTGAAGGTTTAACCGTTATTTCTATGTCAACAGCTGGTGTGCTGACAAGTTTAATTCCGATCACTGGTATTTTTTTGTCATTTATTATCTTAAAAGAAACCTTGAATTTGTATCAGATTGTAGGAACAGTTTTAATAATTATTAGTATTTTTGCAGCCTCAAAAGAGAACCGTTCCAATTAAAAACATTATTAGTTATAATTAAAAACATGAAAGACCAAAATGTTCTTCATTATGTTGAAGAATTAAAAAAACTAGGTATTAATTATAAAATAGCTGAGCACCCTTATTTAAAGGAGGTTGAAGATGTGCTTAAATATTGCAATTTAACTTTTGCTGACGGTGCTTCAACTCTTGTTTATAAGGTAGATGATGATTATATTGCCATAATCCGAAGAGATGATTGTAAGATCAATCTTAAAAAATTAAGAAAAATAATCGGGTCAAAAACCTTAGATATGGCTACGGATGAGGAATTTACAAAATTAACCGGACTTGAGCCGGGTGCAGCAAGAATTTATATTCCTCAGGTTAAGAGAACTTACATTGACGAAAAGATTTTTGAAAAAGAATACGTTCAAGCCGGTTCAGGTAGTTTTACTGTCAGTATTAATTACTTAACAAAAGATCTTTTAAAACTTCCTAATAGCGAAAAAGTTAATGTTTCCGAAATCAAAATTCAATCATCTGAAACAGAATATACTGGAGTAAAAAGAGTATTTTCAGGAATCAGGGCGACAGGACGATTGCACTTAGGTAATTATTTAGGAGCAGTCAAAGGTTTTCTTGAGCTGGAAAAAACTGGTAAATATGAAACCGTATATTGCGTGGTCGACGTACATTCAATTACAACTCCTTATGATAAGACTGCTTTGTCTAAAAATAAAAGGGAAATAATTATTGATTATTTGGCGGCCGGGCTTGATCCAAAAAAAAGCATCATTATTTATCAATCAGATATCCCCGAGCATATTGAGTTAGCATTTTATTTTTCGACAGTTGAAACGATTGCAAGAATGATGCATTTGCCCACATATAAGGAAAAAGTAAAACAACATCCAAGTGCCAACACGATGGCATTATTAAACTATCCGATACTGATGGCAGCCGATATTTTAATTTATAAGGCCGGTTTAGTACCTGTCGGCATAGACCAAGAGCCACATTTAGAAGTTACACGCGAAATTGCCCGAAAAATGAATCAGCTTTATGGGACAGATTTTCCTGAGCCTGTCCGTTTCGCCACCAAGGGAGAATACATTCCATCATTGACAGGAGAAGGCAAAATGAGCAAAACCGTTGCAAATAGTTTTATAGAATTGACTGATTCTCTTGAGGAAATCAGGAAAAAAATCCGTTCCGTCCAAACTGCATCAGTCGCCGGTGGCGAAATGTCACCCGGACTAAAAAGTCTTTTTACATTTGCTAATTTATTTATCCCGAGCGAAGTCGGGGGATTTAAAAAGTCCTATGAAGACAAATCCCTCCAATTTGTCACATTAAAAGATAAAATTGCCGAGGCAATTTTTGCCGAACTAAAACCTTTCCAGGAACGACGGGCCAAAATCGCCGCCGATCAAAAATATGTCGACGAAGTTATCCGCGACGGCGCCGAACGCGCCCGTACAATCGCCCGGGAAACAGTTCGCGAAGTTAAAGAAAAAATGGGATTACTTTAATTAATTAAAGTAAATTATTTATTTATGTTTAATCTTTCTTCAAAAAACGACTGAGGTCTATTAAATTTCCAAGGACTTTTTACATCGCATTTTGATACTTCAACTGTCTCCCAAACTTTTCCAACAATATAAGGTTCCTTTTTTAAATATTCTTGAAGTTCCTTTTCTGACTGAAAATCTAACACAGCCATTGACCCAACCATTTTCCCCTTTTCATCTAATATTGCACACCCATACCATCTTTCCCCAGATGCTTCCATCCCATCTCCTAATTTTATATGAGCTTCTCTGACTGCAAGTCTTCTCTCCATTGCCTTCTCATCTTTTCCATCTTTTCCAATAACCAAAAATTGCATACGAATTAATTATTGTTAACATAATAAGTATATCAACTTTTGTAGATTCCGTTGTCATTCCCGCGCAGGCGGGAATCTATAAAATAATACACTGGATCCCCGTTTTCACGGGGATGACAATCAAACAAATATTCGTAAAATAACATAAATATATTTTTTATTTAAGTGTTAAAATATTATTAATGAAAAAACTTCGTGTTTATGAAAAATTGTTTGCCAGGGATTTCTGTCTTCCTTCGGTTGAAGCTTGGGTGAGAGGAGAAAGTACCAATCCAAAAGGTTGGACCGCTTTAAAACAACCATTCCTTCCCTATATCATCACTGAACGGTTTGAAGATACGATTCGACTGGGTGTGCAACTTACTCTCTAAATTAGCTCACCAAGATAAAAATTTTTTAAAATTAATCGAGAAAACAGTTCTAAAAAAACTTAAATATATTAGACCTATTTATGAAAAAGAAAAAATAATTTCTTTGCCTGAACTAAAAATTTTTTTAAAAGAGCTTGAAGAAGGCTACCCATGGTTTGAAGCGATGTGGTGGTTTTTTCAGATGGACGAAGATAAAGTCAAAGACTTAGATTTAAAAGAGCTTGAAAAAGTAAGATCTTTCACAGATAAATTGTGCAATTCATCTGATACTGTTATTAGAAAATCCCTGAAAAAAATTTATCCTAAACTTGGTGAGTTATCTTCAGTTCTATCAACACAAGAAATATTATCAGGGAATCTCCCAAGAAAAGATGCATTAATAAAAAGAGAGCAAGGATATTTCTTTGGAAATAATCAATTATTAGTGGGAAAAAATCGAGTTGATATCGAAAAAATATTTAAGATAAAATTTAGGATTAAAAAATTTGATTCAGCGGTTTTACAAGGAAATGTAGCTCAAATGGGAATCGCCCGTGGATTTGTCCGTCGGGTTATGGGTCACAAACAGATTGGAGAATTAAAGGAAGGTGAAATACTTGTTTCTTCGATGACTATCCCCGACTTTCTTCCGGCAATGAAGAAGGCGGCCGCAATTGTGACCAACGAAGGCGGAGTGCTTTGCCACGCAGCAATTTTAGCCCGTGAGTTAAAGATCCCCTGCATTACCGGAACCCGATTTGCCACTCACATTCTAAGAGACGGAGACTACGTCGAAGTTGATGCTATTAATGGGATTGTGAAATTCTTAAAACCGCCTCCAAAAAAATAACCTTCAATGTATCGATACATTGAAGTATTTTATTTCTTTATTAAGATTAATAAATAAACGGAATAAATTTTTTCGTCGTCTTCATATATTCGATATATTTCTTGCCAAAATGTTTTGTCAATAATTTTTCTTCTCTTCCGGCATAAGATTCAATAATCAGAAACATTGTGACAAAATATAATATAACTGCACTACTACCAGCCACAATTAAAGCTCCATTAACCATTATGAGAATTCCACCATATATTGGATGACGAACATATTTATAAATACCTTTAGTAATCAATTCATGTCTTTCTTTAATTTGATATTCAAATGAATCTGTCCAGTTATCATCCAGTATTTTTCGGGCACTAACTCCTTCAATAAATCCTAAAACTACCAAAATAAATCCAATTATTTGAATCGACAAATTTTTAAAAGGTAATATGACAAATCCCAATAAATTAACAATTACGAAGGTTGCTGCCAAAAGACTATAAATTTGTTCAATAATTCTTGGTGTGTTATCTGTCTTTGGTTTTTTTATTACAGCTTCTTTTCTATGAATAGACCAATATACCCGCCAAATTATTAGTAAAGCCAATGTTAATAATCGTAAAACAAAATTGATATCCATATTTATATATTAACTTATTTTATAATAACTTCCTCTCGTTTGTCCGATTTTAATTGTAAGACCTTTATCAATAAGTTTTTTTAAGTCATATCTTAAGGTCCTCTCCGGAACTTTTAAAAACCTGCGTCTTATATTATCAAAAGAAACAACGGCATGTTCTTTGATTATCAGATATATTTCTTCCTGACGTGGCGGTAATAATTTTTCTTTTCCATTTTGAGCCGACTCTATCTGTTTTTTTAAATCTTTAGATTCCTTTAAAAATGCGCCGAGCATAAAAACTAAATATTCTTCAGTATTTTTATACCCTTGATCCAAAAAAAAATAGTAGTCGCTTTTGTTTTCATCAAGATATTTTTCAAATGAAATTAAATAACCTTCGCCATATCCTTTTGCTTTTAAAATAGAAAAAATTAAAAGCCTACCTACCCGTCCATTACCATCTACAAAAGGGTGAATTTTTTCAAAAATGAGATGTGAAACTAAAGCACATATTAATGGAAATTTTTCTACATTTGAATTAATGTATTCAATTAATCGATCAATCAAACTATTTATTTGAGTTGGCGGTGGGGAAAGATAGACCGCAACGCCTGCCTGATTAAAAATTGCCCCCATTTCATGTCTGAAACTTTTTGTTTCTTCTTCTTCACCTGTCATCACTAATGAATGTAGTTCATAAATAAATTTCTTTGAGATCATAAAATTATTTTTTACTTTTATTTCAAGAAACTTATTTGCTTTTAAAATATTAAAAACTTCTTTATTTTTTTCTTTATCAGTCTCACCTTTATTAATAACTTCCAAAGTCAGAGGATTACCTTCTATACGAGCTGAAAATAACGAGCTTTTTAAAAGACTGATTCTTTGAATTTTCTGTTTTAATTCCTTTGATATTGTAAGCGAAGACAAATACATCAAGTTTGTATCAACCTTGCTGATCAAACTTAGTATCTCTGAAGTTATTTTATAATCCGGAGGAATCTTCATAAAATCATTTTACCATATATTGCCAGATCTTGCCTAATCCTGCCGAATATTTTTATATGGGTCTTGCGATAACATCCTTCAAATATTGATTTTTGAAATCAGTCTTAGCACCAATTTTGGCTTTTCCGTCGGAAACAAAACGAGCCGAAAGTGGCTTTTTGTATTTGTTAGACAGATTTTGCAATAATTTGAATATTTCCAAAACTCTTTCTGGCTTTTCATCAACTCCAATCGGATAAGTATCAATCCCGACGCCGGAATGAAGTGATAGGTAGATATTTCTTTCAATACTAAAATTTCCTTTTTCATATTCTTCTGTCAGTTCAAAATCTTCAAGGCACGGAAACATCAGTCCGCAAAGTCCCACCGGTTTTGGATTTTCTTCCTTGATGAATTCAGTTATCTGTGTGTAAATATTTGTTGTGACCGATTTTTCGAAACTTCCTGAAATTTTTTTAATAAAATTAATTAAACTGCCCTTTCCATCAGCAAATGGTGCGATTGAGGAGTCAATTCCAAGAAAATCCTGAGAATGCTTTAATCTATCAATAGATTGAAACCAAGTTTTTTTCATTTTTAATAACCATTCATTAATTGTTTTACAACCTTCAGCTAAATCGGTTGGTTGAAAGCCAACAGTAAATCCATCATTCTCATAATGAGCCGCTGGAAAAAATGGACTTGAAGTTGGATTATTAAATACATAAGTAAAATTAAATGTTTTTGCCGGTGCATTTTTAATAATGTTAAATAATATATCAACGTCTTGCAAATTTATTTCCTTATTGGTTAAATCATAATTAAAAGCAATATTATTAGTTCTTAAAAGAATATCTATTTTATCTTTATCAACCGTTCCCGTTGATAAAAAATATCCTTTAGCTGAATAAGTCTTATCTAGTTCAATAATTTTTTCAATATTTGGAGAACAAAGTCTTTTTGTCTGAACTTCAAATCCGCTTTTTTTAAAAAGACTTTCCAATTCGTCAAGTTTTTGAAAAGTTTGCTCATTTGGATCTTTTTGAAAGTAACAAATTGTTCTTATAATTTTATTTGACATGTTATTAGTATAACAATTATTTATCTCTTGATTTTCAAAAACTATTCTCCTATCATTATCGGTGAACAATTGTTTACAATTATTATATGAATCAATACAGACTTTTTATTGATGAATTAGGAATCGCAAGCCCTAAAGCAACAGAGTCAAAGATATATGCCTTGACTGGAATTATGGTTAGAAATGATTTAAGGAATGATTTAAAAATCAAGGCTGACCAAATTAAATATAAATACTGGAATAAAACTAATGTTGTCTTTCACTTAAGAGAAATTGGTAAAAATTTAGGGGATTTTTTTATATTTAACAAAAATGAAAAACTAAAGGAATCTTTTTTAAAGGACCTACTTGAATATTTAAGTAATACTCCACTTACAGTTTTATCGATAATCGTTGACAAACAAGAGGCTCTTAAAAAAAACTGGAATGATATCAAGATATTTAAAGAAACTATCAGGCTACTTTATTATAATTATTTAGCTTTTCTTTTTGGTAAAGAAAGCAGTAACGGAAAAATCGTTGTTGAATCGGCCACGGCAGAAAAAGACGTTTACTATTTAAAATATTTTGCTTATTTTACTTCTCCAAAATGCATAGAGCTAAATATCGACTATAAGAAAGTCCAAGAAATCCTAACTTCAATTTCTTTTGTTACTAAAAGAAATTTTGACATTGAGGAACAAATTGCTGATCTATTTTCTTATGCAGCTAAATGTAAATTTTTAAAAGACTTTAAAAAGAAATCATTTTTAACCAACAGTTACGAAAATAGAATCTTAAAGATTCTTAACGAAAAATTATTTTTAAAACCTAAAAAATTAAGTAAAAAGAAGTTAAATTTTTATGAGAAAGTGAATTCGTTTATAGTTTTACCAAAATGAAAAAAGCGAACTCGAGCCTTACGGTCTCTCCTTCGCTTTTAGAGTAATATTATACCATACAAAAAATATGTCAATAGACAATAATCAGGTTCCATTAGCAGAAAGACTTCGACCCCAATCGCTTGACCAATTTGTTGGTCAGGAACATCTGGTTGGCAAAGGCAAACCGATTCGAAGAATGATCGAAAATAAAAAAGTCATTTCCATGGTCTTTTGGGGTCCACCGGGAACGGGAAAGACTACTCTCGCCCGAATAATTGCCAAATATATTGAGGCAAACTTTGTATCATTTTCAGCCGTTGCCGGAGGAGGGGTTGCCGAAGTCCGAAAAATTATTGGCGAGGCAAAAAAGAATTACGGACTATTCCAAAAAACCACCGTTCTTTTTGTCGATGAAATTCACCGGTTTAACAAAGCCCAACAAGATGCATTCTTACCTTATGTTGAAGATGGAACCATAACATTAATTGGAGCAACAACCGAAAATCCCGGCTTTGAGGTAATCGCACCCCTTGTCTCCCGCAGTCAGATCTATGTTCTTTACTCCCTGACTGAAAAAGAAATTGAAATGATTACAAAACGAGCAATCAAATTTTTCCCAAAACATAAATTTGAAAAGGAAGCAATCGAACACATCATTAAAAATTCCAACGGTGACGGTCGAACAGCAATCAACGCCATTGAACTCTCCGCCTCTTTATCAAAAAAAATAACGCTTAAAGTTGCCGAAGAAGCGGTCCAAAGGAAAGCAATTTTTTATGATAAAAAAGGTGACTGGCACTACGATACAATTTCCGCTTTTATCAAATCAATGAGAGGATCAAATCCCGATGCAACCTTACACTATTTGGCACGCATGATAAAAGCTGGTGAAGATCCAATTTTTATTGCACGCCGTTTGGTGATCTTTGCTTCCGAAGATATTGGCAATGCACAGCCAACGGCTTTAGTGTTAGCAACGACCGCCATGCAGGCATGTCATATGATCGGCTGGCCGGAAGCAGGTTTAATCTTGGCTCAAACTGCAACTTATCTGGCAACAGCCAAGAAATCTATTGCATCGACTAACGGCCTTATGGCAGCTATGGGTGATATCGACGAAAAAAATCTTGACCCGATTCCCCTGCATCTTCGAAATGCTCCAAATAAATTGATGAAGTCCTTAGGATACGGTCAAGGTCACGTCCGCTACCCGTGGTTGGTGGAAAAAAATACTGGCCGAAAAATTATTCAAGAATATCTGCCAAAAAATTTGAAAGGGAAGAAATATTACGTAAAAGACTGGGAATAATTAAATTAACCTAATTTCTAATTGACCTAATTGCTAATTACTGACTTGTGTCATTCCCGTGAAAACGGGAATCCATGTTTCTGGGATGACAAACTAATTAACTATTTATATAATTGAATATATGTCTACAAATATTCCCAATCACGTCGCAATTATCCCTGATGGCAACCGAAGGTGGGCCAAAGAAAAGGGCTTGAATACTTATGAAGGCCATAAAAAAGGTTTTGACCAATTAATAAAAATTGCAAAAAAAGCCAGAAAACTTGGTATTAAAGTTTTTACCGTTTGGGCTTTTTCAACTGAAAATTGGAAAAGAACACAAGAAGAAGTCGGCTATCTAATGAAACTTTATGAAATCATGCTTGATAAATACTTGAACGATGCTTTAAAGGATAAAGTCCGGATTATTCATATTGGCCGAAAAGACAGAATCAATGAAAATCTTAAAAATAAAATTATAAATATTGAGGCAAAAACCAAAAGCTTTGACAAAAATTATTTATGTATTGCGCTTGATTACGGTGGACGAGATGAAATAGTGCGAGCAATTTCAAATGTCAAAGATCAAATATCAAATATAAAAGAAAACAATTTCAACAAATATTTAGACACGAAGGATTTGCCATTTCCTGATCCAGATTTGATAATCAGGACCGGTGGCGAACAAAGACTCTCTGGTTTTATGTTATGGCAATCCCAATATGCGGAATTAGAATTTGTCAAAAAATATTTGCCTGATTACACAGATTCCGATTTTGAAAATACTATCAAAGAATTCTCTGAAAGACAGAGAAGGTTCGGTAAATAAATATTCCAATGAATATAAATCAAAAAAAAGTTGTTGATTATTACAAAAACTTAGAGTCAAGATTGGGTTATACCTTTCTCACATGGGACACAAAGCATTTTGGTTATTACCCTTCAAAAAAATCAAATATTACAGAGAAACAAGCACAGATTGAAATGATTGAACTGCTGGCAAAAAATTTAAAATTGAAAAAAACTGATAAAGTGCTTGACGCTGGATGTGGGCGTGGGACAACCTCTTGTTATTTAGTAAAAAAATATGGATGTAATATCGTGGGTATAGATATTGTTGATTTTGAATTAAAGATGGCTCAAAAAAGAGCGGAAAGACTTAACCTAATAGAAAAAACTCAATTTTATTTAAAAGATTATTCTGATACAAAATTTCCTGACAACCATTTTGATAAAGTTTTCACTTTAGAAACCCTTGTTCATTCACCTGATTTTAAAAAAACATTAAAAGAATTTCATAGAATTTTAAAGCCAGGAGGCAAGGTGGCTCTTTTCGAGTATACAATCTCATCCTTAAAAGAATGGGGAGATTATGATCTAAGAATGCTTAACATAATAAATACGGGCTCAGCCATGATGAGTTTGGATAAAATGTTTCACGAAACATTTAAAAAAGATGTTGAAAGTGTGGGTTTTAAAGTTATTTCTGATTCAAACATCACAGATTTTGTTGGACCATCAATGAAAAGATTTTACAAATATGCAAAAATTCCATATTTATTTATTAAGTTTTTTAATTTACAAAAATTTTTCATTAATACAACAGCCGGAGTCGAGTTTAATAAAATGGGACTAAAAGGACTTGTCCAATATCGCGTTTTTGTAGCAGAAAAAATTTAAAACAAGTGATTACTAATTAATCTTGCGCCGTTTGATGGATGATTGATTATTATTTGTTTAACTTCTTTAATATCATTCAGTTTCGACACTATTTTTTCTTTATTTTTTCCTTCAACAATCAAATGAATATCTTGACCGGTATTTAATGTGAAATAAGATTCCAAACCATTACTCCTCCAATCTTTGACTAATTTCATTAATTTAAGAGTTTCAGATTGCCAATAAATCAGTGATGGGGTTGATGTCAACATAATTGCATGAAGTTCCAATGCCTCCTCTTCAATTATTTTTCCAAACTCTGTAAAATTTTTAGTTTCTAATGTTTTTTTAAATCGTTTTATTTTTTCATCTATTTTGTTTAATCTTGTTTGAAAAAAAGGACTTGATCTGACTGTTTTTTGACCTTCGGTTGACGAAACGTCTTTTTTCTCTTGACTTATTATTGCCACCACATCAACTATATCCCAATAATCCTTTTGATAAATCGATCGTGCCCCCTCCCCTACCCATTCCACAAAACCATCGGATATTGAACGGCAAGCAGAACCAGAACCCTGGCGCGCCAAAATCGAGAGTTCTTTTTCATCTAAATTTAATCCTGTTGCTTTAGTGGCCGCTAAAGTTAGAGCTGCAAAACCAGAGGCTGAACTGGACAAGCCTGTTCCATCTGGAAAGTTATTGACAGATACGACTTTTGCTTTTAGTTTCAAGTCGGCTTTTTTTCTTATTAAATCTAAGTGCTTGATTACTCGAGTTGATTGACTTTCGTCGATTCCGTCATTTATGATTACGGAGTCCTCAACATATTGTTGGCTAAATTCTACGGTTGTTGTCGTTGTTAAATCACTTAGATTCATCGAGATACTACCATTTGCAGGCAACCTTAATTCCTCATCTTTCTTTCCCCAGTATTTTATAAAAGCAATATTTGTTGGTGCGACCGCGGTTGCTTTCATACATTAATATTAACATTAATAATTTCTCCACCTACATTATTAATTGAATTTTCAACTCGTTCTTTTTTTTCTTTTGAAACTAAGGCAATCATGCAATCTCCTCCGCCCGCCCCTGATAACTTTGCTCCAAATGCTCCGGCAGAAACAGCAGCTAAACACATTGTATCTAATTTTTTGGTACTAACTCCAAGCTCCTGAAGAAGTTTATGGTTTTGATTCATTAATTCTCCTGTCTTTTTCCAATTACTGTTAACCAACCTTATTTTTGCCTCCTCAACAATTTTCTTTATTTCACCAAATATTTTAAAATCTGGTTTTAAATCTTTGACAATTTTTGTCGTACTGGCTTTCGTTCCTGAATATCCTATTACCAAAGACAAGCCTTTAACAGATAGTGGTTCAATTATTTTGCCGGCGGTGACAAAATATATCGTTCCTCCAAAAATAGCTGATGCAATATCAAATCCTGACCCCACTTCTTGAATATTTAAAACAACTTTGTATCCAAGATCAAATATTTCTTTTTTTGAAATGTTTACTTTATAAAAATTGCTCAATGCGTTTATCAGGGCTACAGTAACGGCAGATGATGAACCTAACCCATATTTTATGGTTTCATTGCTTGATGTTTTAATAAACAACTTATTACTAACTTTATATTTTTCGCAAAATAATTTTAGAGTTTCATTAACAAAACCTAAGTCCTTGATTCCCGGCGCGTCAATTTTTAAATCTAACGATTCTTCAATTTCAACATAAACATTTGAAGACACACTGGTGACAATACAAGGATAGTCGTAAATCACCGCGTGCTCTCCGAAAAGCATTAGTTTTCCCGGAGCCGAAGCTTTAGCATTATTCATATTTTGTTGTTTTGTATTGTCATTCCCGCGAAAGCGGGAATCCAGAATTCATGGATCCCCTTTTTCAAGGGGATGACTTCATTACTTTTTTTTATTAAAGACGTATTATACCCTTATTGTCTGGCTCAAATTTATAATATTTAAACTTTTTTTCGTTTAAATATTCTACCAACTTTTCCTTATCTTCTGCATAAAATAATATAAATCCCGACCCTTCTTTTCTCCCTCCAGCGCCAGTAATTTTTCCCGTTCCAAACTTTGACAATTTTGAAAGAAGTTTTTTTGTTTTTTCGGAAACAATTTCTAACTTTTCCAACAACTTCTCATTCTTATATAAACAATCTTTAAGTAAAAATATATTTTCTTCTTTTATTGATTGTTCGAATTTTTTTGTCACACTTTCAATTTTATCTAATTCTTTAGCTACATTTTTTGTTCTAACTAAACTCACCATTTCACCAGTTGTTTCGGTTGGTTTTCCACTGTCAATTAAAAATAAACTGTCTTCAATATTTTTAGGAATATTATAACCTAAATTTTTTAATCCAACATTTTTTTGAAATAAAATCAGCCCTCCAAAACAAGACGCAGAATTATCAACTCCCGATGGATTGGAATGAAAATATTTTTCGATTTCATAAGCCAATTCATTAATTATATTTTTTTCGAATTTTTGTCCGGTATAAAATTCTAAAAAGGCGGCCACCGATGTAACTGATAATGCCGCCGATGAACCAAGTCCGCGACCAATCGGGATTTCCGAGTCAATTTTATAATCAAATGATTTATCTATAAATTTAATTTTCTGTTTATTAAGATATCCTTTAACTTTTTGACTAATAAAATTTATTTCTTTACTTGAATTACCATCTTGGCGCGTAGGCGCTAAATTGGTAATTGAAAATTTAAGTCGAAGATTGATTGCGGAAACTAATGCAGGTTTTCCATAAACTACGGCGTGTTCGCCGGATAAAATTACTTTTCCCGGTGCAGAATATGAAATTTTCATAGGGGTTTAAATTTTATTCCATAGGCAATTACTCCGTCGTCTGAAGCGGCCCGAACTTTACGCAACACGGAAATAACTTCTGCTCCAATTTTCAAATCTATATCATCGCCGTCAACTAATTGACCGTAAACTTTCTCTTTTGATTCTAACTCTACCAAAACAACCGGATAAGGAGCGTATTTTTTAAAATCACTTCCCGGCGTAAAGATTTTTGTCCACGTCAATATTTTTCCTTTTAACCCAAGGACTTTCCTAATTTCTTTTTGACGTCTCCAGATTTTTATTGGTGAAATCATATTAAATCCCCAAAATTGTGACAACCGCCGTTCCTCCCGACCCTCCAACATTTTGGGCCAAACCATATTTTGCACTTTTAACCTGACGGTTTTCTGCTTGACCTGTTAACTGTAAAAATATTTCTCCTATCTGTTTTATTCCGGTTGCTCCAACCGGGTGGCCTGATGCTTTTAGTCCTCCTGAAGTATTAACAATCAAATTTCCGCCTGATCCAAACATTGTCTGATCTTCCGTAATCTTTTTTCCTCCTAATCCTTTTTCCCAAAATCCCAAATCCTCCATCGCCAAAATTTCGGCAATAGAAAAACAGTCGTGAACTTCAGCCACATTAATATCCTTTCTGTTTATTTGAGCTACCTTAAAAGCTTTATCAGCTGCAATTTTTGTTGCGATTATTTCGTCAATATGCTTTCGTGATTTTAAAGAAATTGTATCGGTCGCAATCTCTGATGATAAAACTAAGACAGAATACTTTTGTTTTTTTATGACGTCTCTATTATTTGTCATAATAACCGCTGAAGCGCCGTCTGAAATCGGCGAAGAATCCAATACCTTTAGAGGATAAGCGATGTAAGGACTTTTTAAAACTTCCTCTAACAAAATTTTTTTTCTGAAATGAGCCTTTTCATTAAGACTTCCATGGTAATGATTTTTTACGGAAACATAAGCTAAATTTTTTTCCGTATAGTTATATTTTTCTAAATAGTAGTTTGCCATCATTGCATAAAGTCCTGAAAAAGTCAGACCAGCTTCTTGCTCTTCACCCGAGGCCGCGGCAGATAAACCTGTGACAGCTTCTTCCGGAGAGTAATCGGTCATTTTTTCAGAACCGACGACCATTACATTCTTGTTTGGATTTGCATCCAGATAAGTTTTTGCCAGATTAAAAGCAGCTCCTCCCGAAGCACAAGCGGCTTCAGCTCTATAAATCGGAATGTTAATTTTTAAAATTTCCGCTATTTTTGACGGTGAATGAAGATTATTTTCCAAAACTCCAGCCAACATATTGCCAAAAAAAACTGCATCGATTTGTTTATTTTGTAATTTATTCTGTTTTAAAACACCGTTTATGGCCTCTTCAACTAAATCAAATAACGATTTGTCCCAAAGCTCACCAAAGCGCGTTGTGTAATAACCGGTTATATAGTTCATATCATCTCCATGTATTTTAAATAGGTCGAATAATTAATGTATTTTTTATTTTTAACGGTTTGTGCAAAATCTTTTTTTCTTCTTTGTAAATTTTTTGTTACCTTTAAAACAAAACTGTCACTTCCGGCGCCGCTTCCATATGAACAAAGAAAGATCAGATCTCCGGTTTTTGCCTTTTCTAAAACCGGCATTAATCCCATCAGGGCTGAGGCCGTATAAGAGTTACCTAAATAATCAACCACCTGTGAATCTTTAATTTGCTCGTGTGAAAAACCCAAAGATTTAGCAACTTGTAATGGAAATTTTCCATTCGGCATATGAAAAACTCCGAAATCAAAATCTTCAGGCTTCAAACCTGTTTTTTTAAACAAACTCTTTGATGATTCTTCAACATGATAAAAATATGAGGGCTTACCGGTAAATCGACCACTGTGAGAAGGGTAACGGATTCCTTCACGACGCCAAAAATCCGGGGTATCTGAGGAAAATGATTCAAAGTCAATTAGTTCTAAAATCAAATCGTCTTTTCCCAAAAGTAGTGAGACGGAGCCGGAGGCAGCTGTATATTCCAAAGTATCATGAGTTTTACCCATTCCTTTATCTGAACCTGTAATAAGCGCATATTCGCT
>Ga0208373_1003522_pt1 | contig 15255 bp, 6 predicted proteins | sample RifOxyC2_FD_184036 | JGI IMG/M metagenome (GOLD analysis project Ga0208373, IMG submission 184036) | Soil microbial communities from Rifle, Colorado - Rifle Oxygen_injection C2 (SPAdes) | ecosystem: Environmental > Terrestrial > Deep subsurface > Rock core/Sediment | place: Rifle, Colorado...
ATTATTTTGCGATAACACCTGGGAGAATAGCCCCTTTTCTTTCAAAGGTCAATATTAAAAGAAAAAAGTAGCAAAAAAGAAATACTTCAACATCTAAACCAATTTACACACTTTAGTATACACTACCTATTCCATATTGCCGTTTGACATAGACTGACCAATCTTGTAGAATGCTTCCTGTGGGGGGAAAGCTTACCACAAAACTCCCAATATCTTCGCAACAGACAGGTATTCAGGCGCCACGGGGAAGGTGTATGTCCCGAAACAAATCAAAATCAACAATCATCACAAAGCTCGTTGCGGCGACAGCATTTTTTCTTTTGCCTTATTCTATTTTCGCGTCCACCCTTGATTACAGCAGTTATTTCGGCAAGGGAGGGACAACCGTAATAAACGATGTAAAACGGGACCCTGCGGGGAATATCTACATAGTAGGCGAGACAGACGCGTCATCCGGGTTCCCGGTAACCGCGGGCGCCTATGACACTACATTTAACGGCCTTCCAAAAGACGCTTTCGCGGCAAAAATTTCACCTGATAATAAGATAATATTCTGCACATACCTTGGAGGAATAGCCGAGGATTCCGCATCGTCCCTCGCGATAGACTCCAGCGGATACATATATATAACAGGTAGAACCTACTCATCAAATTTTCCATACACAGTAATTTCGCTAAGCGTACCTGTTATAAGAAAATGTGATGCTTTTATTACAAAATTAAGTCCTGACGGAAAAAAACTTATTTTCAGCGAATTTTTTGGCGGCGCCGGAGTTGACTTCGGCAACTGTGTCGCTGTTGACAGGTATGGCTGTCCTTATGTCGCGGGATATACTCAGGGCGGCCTCAAAACTACCAGCAACGCGATCCGTATGAAATACGGCGGGGCGGGCGACGGGTTTATTACAAAATTCAGCGCAAACGGGCAGAGCGTGCTATATTCCACATATTTGGGAGGCCTAAGCATTGATTCCGTCACTAGTATAACTATCAAAAATGAAAAGAGCTTAACTCCTGACCCAAGAATTGACTCGGTTCCCGCAGACTTCCTTTTTGTTACTGGGGACACCAGATCAACTAACTTCCCCGTGACTTACGGCGCATACGATACCAACACAGCTCGTATCTCTGCTAATTCCTGTGTACTCGGCTTTGTAGGCAAGATTAATTTAAGCACTTATAAATTTTCATATCTTACGCTGCTTGGAGGGGAAACATCCTCCTCAAAAACATCAATCAGCGCTGTGGCGGTTGACGCTTACGGTAACGCCTATGTTACCGGAACAACAAGCGCTATAGACTACCCAACCACTGTGGCAGCCTTTCAGAAAGTATTATCAGGCGGAATTTATGACGCGGTTATAACTAAATTAAACCCTGCCGGCAGCGGGCTTATCTGGAGCGGTTATCTTGGCGGCAACGGCTCGGACACGGGATTTAGCGTTATAGTTGACACTTCCGGGAGCGCCTGCGTTTCCGGTTGCACAACTTCACTTAACTACCCCGTCATGGGCTCCGTCTTTCAGAATAGCAATAACGGCGCCTCGGACATATTTTATACAAAAATTGTTCCCGACGGCTCCGCTTTAGAATCTTCGGGTTTGCTTGGTGGTTCAGGCTACGAATCAGTAAAAGTTTCTATCGCTCAGGGCAAGGGCAGCCAGATCATTATCGCGGGAAGAACCGCTTCAACGAATTTCCCCGTAACCGAAAACGCTATTCAACCGATTTTCCAGGGAGGGACATCAAACGGCTTTATTTCAACGGTAGATATACTTAAACCCTTTAAAGTAAATCACAGTCCTGTCGCTCTCGCCGGGCACGATACTTTCATTGAAACAGACGCTCAGCAGGCCGCTGTAACTCTGGACGGGAGCCGCTCCTACGACCCGGACCAGGGCGATACAATAGTTTCATACAAATGGTACGACAGAGCCGGCAATCTGGTCGCAAACGGCGCGAAACCTTCCGTCACTCTAACCAAAGGCATCCATTATCTGTATCTTGTTGTCAGCGATGGCATCTCGGATTCCACCGAATTTGTTGAAGACACGGAACGCGATTCCTGTGTAATTGTCACAGTTTCTGAAGGTGTTTACCGCATCAACTGCGGCGCGGAAACATTTGATTTAACCGATTCAAAAGGCAACTGGTGGATGAGAGACGAAGCCTTTTATTCTCTTTACAGGTGGGGGAATATCGGTGGAACCGCCTCGGAATACCTGGGAACCATATATAACGCCGAAGATCCTGATCTTTTCAGGACCAACCGTGCCGGCGGCACGGATATGCATTACAAAATAGAGCTTCCTAACGGCAAATACGCCGTGAAGCTTATGATGGCAGAGACATACTACCAGGCCCCGGACCAGCGCTCCTTTGATGTTTCAGTTGAGGGGGTCAGCGTTCTTAGGAATGTGGATCTCTTTGCCTGGCGGGGTTTTGCGACCCCTTACGAGAAAACCGCATACATACAGGTAAACGACCAGTGCCTTGATATTGATTTTCCAATGGTTCATAAAGGCGCCGCGCTGATTTCCGCGATAGAAGTGGCTTCGGTTGATGTCACCGAAAATGACTTTCTGAATTTCGTGCAGAAAAAACTTTTCTGGTATTTCTGGAATGAGTGCGACCCCCTGACCGGACATATTAAGGATAAAGAAACCAACTGGGAGCCGAGCAGGGAAATAAAATCAAGTATCGCCGCGACCGGCCTTGGCCTCACCGCGATAACTATTGGCGCGAGCCGGGGATGGATTACAACCAGCGAGGCCTACGAGAGAGTTAAAACGACACTAAATTCATTCATGAGCGGAATGCCTAACAAAGAAGGCTTCTGGTTCCACTTCATTGATATGCATACCGGCGAAAGGATGGCTTACGACGACGGCAGCCCCTGCGAGGTTTCAACGGTTGATTCCGGTATATTTATTCTTGGAGCGCTTCAGGCAGCGGAGTATTTTAAATCCATAGGGTATGACCCGGATAACATATATCAGACCGCTGACAGCCTCTATTCAAGGATGAACTGGAAATACTATACCGGCATCGGCAGTGACTACAAAAAACAGTTTGTGAACATGGGCTGGTACCCGGAAAACGACGGGTATTTCACAGGCGGCTTCTGGGAAAGCTACTGCGAATCTGTTCTCGTCAACCTGCTGGCCCTTGGAGCTCCGAACGAAAGTTTCCGCGTCAGCACATCGGCCTGGACCAGCATGGGAAGGGATTTTATTGACGCCTACGGATACATGCACGCAAGGCAGGCGCCGCTTTTCACACATCAATACCATAACCTTTATTTTGACCTGAGGAACAAAGACGACGGGTACATGGACTATTTTGAAACCGCCAAATACGCCACGCATACAAACCGGCTCGCCTGCGTAAACGACGCCGAACAGAAATATGAGCCAAACGCCTGGGGCGTTACCGCCTGCTTCGGCCTGGACGGCAACTACTATGTGTACGGCGCGCCCGACGGGTTTGAAGACGGAACCATCGCGCCGACCGCCGCCGGGACATCCATAATGTTCACGCCGGAGGAATCGCTCAACGCCCTGCGCCGCATGTATTTCAAATATAAACAGTGGTCCTGGGGCAAAAACGGCTTCGCGGATTCTTTCAAGATCAATGTAAATGCCAAGTGCCCGTACGCGCTGGGGCTTGATAACGCTCCCATTATTATCGGAATAGAAAACTATCGGACAGGCATGGTATGGAACACCTCAATGGCTAATCCGCACCTTTCGTCGGCTCTCTCGCGCGCCGGATTTTCTACCGGTTCAGCCCGCCCCCTGGTCACGGCAAGCTCGCATGAGGGCGAATGGGAAAATCCCGATCCTGCTTCAGTCATGCCGCAAAAGGCCTTTGACAACGACACTTCAACCCGCTGGTCATCCCAGCATGGCAGCGATCCCCAGTGGCTCTGTATAGATTACAAAACGCCGAGAACAATTAATAAAGTAACCATTAGATGGGAAGCTGCCTACGCCAGAGCCTATAAAATTCAAACTTCGCTTGACGGCCACACCTGGACTGATGTTTTCTCAACCACAGACGGTGACGGGGGAACAGACATTATTACCTTTGATCCCGCGGAGTGCCGTTACCTGCGTGTTTACGGAACGCAGCGGGCGAATGTAAGCTGGGGATATTCCATATGGGAAATCAATGCCGAATCCGTCAGCGAGAATGTCGCTCTGCATAAACCCGCTAACGCTTCTTCATACATTACTATGCCGCCTTATTATAACTATGTTCCTTCGTACGCGTTTGACGGCCTGACGGCTCCGGCCGCGCCCGGAGATGAAGGTTATTTCTGGGCTTCGGTGCCCGAGTACCATCCCTGGATCTCCGTTGATCTTGGGGCCCCTACCCTGATAAACAGAATTGTTTTATTCTGGGAGCAAAACAGCCATGCCTCAAATTATTCAATTCAAGTTTCAACCGATGGTTCTTTCTGGAGCGCTATAAACCCGGATGCGGGCGGAAACTTTGAGGCATGCCGCGCGAAGTTTGTCAGGCTTTACGGTAATGAGACACAACCTGTTACCTACAGCCTCTGGGAAATGCAGGTCTTCGGCTTCCCCACGGACAGCCCGCTTTCATTTACAGCTAAAGCGCCCTTCATTGACCCTGAATTTAAATTAGGCGAGGTGTATTCTTTTCCAAATCCGGCTTTGAACTCCAAAAAACCAACGATTCATTTTGAATGCGGCTTAGCCGATCGTCTTGAGCTGAAATTTTATGATATATCAGGAAGCGAACTGCATTCAACTCAAATCGCGTCATCGCCGTCTGTCATCGGGAACAAATACGCCTATGAGTACACTTGGGATACCTCAAATATCGCCCCTGGCGTCTATATTTACAGCGTCAAAGCGGAAAAGAACGGAGCCTCCGATATCAAGGTGCTCAAGAAACTTGCCATTGTAAAATAGTAATTGTCGGAGCTGAGTAAATGAAAAAAATTATCTTTTACCTTTTAGCCGTAACCATTCTGCCTCTCGCCGGCATGTATTCCTACGCTGGAACTGCCGGTGCTGCGTTCCTCAAAATTGGAACCAGCGCCCGCGCGGTCGGAATGGGATCGGCTTATACCGCCGTTTCCGGAGATGTCAGCTCAATTCATTACAATCCCGCCGGTACCGCTTCAATTACCGCAAGACAGGCCAGCGCTATGCACACGCAGTGGTTTTGCGATATTACTCACGATGCCGCGAGTATTGTGCTTCCCGCGGACTGGGGGAACATCGGAGCGGGCCTGATCCGCCTAACGCAAGGCACGCTTGAGGGACGCGACGACAACCGGGAGTTAACCGATCCTTTCAGCGCCGGAGACACGGCGGCTTTTATTAACTACAGCGCTAAGCTCACTCCGTCGGTTCATTCCGGTATGAACATCAAGTATGTCAAAGAGGAGATCGCGCAGTATTCTGCCTCGGGAATAGCTTTTGACGCCGGCGTTTTATACACGCCGGAAAATGAACTGTATGCCTTAGGCCTGTCAGTTTTAAATGCGGGTCAGCGGATGAAATTTATTTCCGAAGAGTTTTCCATGCCTTTAACGATTTCCGGAGGGCTGTCATTTAACCCAGCGAAAAAAATACTGCTTACAGGCGATATAAAACATCAACCCGGAATCATCACGGATTTCTGCCTTGGGGTGGAATATTCGGTTTTTGACGCTCTTCAGCTGAGAGCCGGCTGCGTTATAAACCCGCTATCCGGTTCTAAAACTTACTACAGTCAGAGTTTAATATCCAGCGCTTCGGCAGGGATAGGCTTTAAGTTTTTTGGAAACCGGCTTGATTACGCCTTCACACCAGACGACATCCTCGGGTCAACTCATCGCTTCAGTTTTTCGCTTGATTTCTAACCGCAAACCCGTCCAAAACAAAAAAAATGAATCATAATAAGATCTGATTCAATTTATTTTTTAGGGATGGCGGGGAAATAATTACTGGTTGGTTTTAGCCTGCGAGTCCTGCCATCTGGGCAGTGTAAAACAAAACTTGCTGCCTTTCTCAATTTTACTCTCTATCCAAACGCTGCCGCCGTGCAGTTCCAGGATTTTTTTCACTACCGCGAGGCCCAGCCCCGCTCCTTCCACCTGCCCCGTTTTGTATTCGTCTATCTGGTAGAATTTCTGAAATATTTTTTTATGCTCTTCGGAAGGTATGCCGAGCCCGTTATCCGAAACCTGAAGCATAACGAAATTGTTGTCAGCCAGCCCTCCGTTTATATGAATTATCTTTTCGGGCTTGTCGTTAAACTTAACCGCGTTTTCAACTATATTTTCAACAACCTCTATAATCTTAGCCGTGTCAATCATCAGATCCGGCAGTCGGGAAAGTTCCTCTCCGACTATAACAGTTGTTTTATTTTTATCCAAAAAAGCTCCAAGGCCGAGCAGGCTTGTGTCAACAACTTTCTTTATGCTTATCCTTTCAGGGGTTAATTCGGTATACTCTGACTCCAAAAGCGTGAATCTTATCAGCTTATCAACGAGCAGGTTAAGCGTGTTGCCTTCCCTTTCTATGGTAGTCAGCGCCTGCCTTGTCAGCTTATCTAAATCTTTTGCCTTTTCCAGCAGCAGAGACGAATAGCCGTTTATAGCCGTCAATGGCGTGCGAAGTTTGTGGGAAATAAGCGCCAGGAAATCAATCTTCTGCTTGCCCTCTTTCTTTTCTTCCGTAATGTCTCTTAAAACGAAAATATGGCCTATGACATTTTTATCCTGGCCGGCTATCTTAGTGGCCATTACACTTAAAAACAGCGACTTTCCTTTTACCCTTGAAAGCTCAAAGTTTACCGAGCGGGCCGTATCGGAGTTTATGGTTTCCCACGGCAGGGAGGGGGCGTAATCCGGTATCATTTCTATAAAGCTTCTGTCTAAACTGTCTGTTTCACTCAGGCCCAGAAGCTCCCTCGCGGAATTGTTCAGCCTCATCACATTGAATCCGGCATCCGTCACGACAGCGCCGTCGGCCATGGCTGAAAAAGTCGCGTTGAGTTCCTCTTTCTCCTGCTCAAGGCTGTTGAAAAGATAAGTGTTTTCAATTGCTATGGCGGCCTCAACCGCGAAAATAGACAGCAAATTCAGATCCTGTTCCGAAAACACCGCCTCTCTTTCCACTCTCGCCAGGTTAATCACACCCAGGAGCCTGCCTTTTCTCATCAGAGGGGCAGTCAGCGCGGATTTAATATCCTCATATGGCTCCAGGCCCAAAAACCTCGGGTCATTTTTTACATCTCCCTGTATCACGACAGGTTTCAGCTCTTTTGCCGAATATCCGGCTATCCTCTCTCCTAAACTCAGCTTTTTGTTAATAACATCATCTTTGCGAGAGCCGATAGCTACCTTCACAGTCAGTTCGTTAGCCTTTGAGTCATACAGCATTATGGAGCCGCTGTCGGCGCTCAATGTGTCGCTGGATAGTTTAAGAATAAGGTTTAAAAGCTCGTCAAGCCCCATTATGGAGCTTATAGCCTTGCTGACCTCGTAGAGGTTAACCAGCTGTTTTAATTCGCTGATCTCGGCCGAAAGCCTTTGCTTCTCAAAACAACGCTTAACTATGAGGTCCAGCTCGGTAATATCAAATGTTTTGGGAACATAATCATAGGCGCCGAGCTTCATGGCCTGCACCGCGTTGGCAATAGTGCCGTGAGCCGTGATCATAATGACATCGGTCTTAGAGTAATTGTCCTTAATATGCTTAAGAACAGCGAGGCCGTCCATCTCGGGGAGTTTCAGGTCGGTTATGACTATTTCACACGGGTTAGCCTTTAATACTTCTATCCCGCCTTCACCGCTGTCGGCGGAAAAAACTTCGTAGCCTTCGGATTTGAACAATTCCACGCAGGCTTTTCTTATGTATTCGTCGTCGTCAATTACAAGTATGCTTTTCTTTTCCATAGTGAGGTTTACGCGGGGGGGAGGCTGAAAGTAAATTTGCTTCCTTTTCCAAGTTCGCTTTCAACCGAGACCCTGCCGCCCATTGATTCCATAATTCCTTTCACGATTGCGAGGCCAAGACCGGTGCCCTTTGGCTTTGGGTTCTTGCCCTGGGTGCCGATTATCTGCTCAAATTTATCAAATATTTTGTCCAGTTTATCGGAAGGTATTCCTATGCCGCTGTCGCGCACCGAAACAAATATGAGTTTCTGCTTTTCGTCGTAACCGGCGCCCACGGAAATCGCCCCTTCCTGCGGTGTGAACTTTACGGCGTTGCTTAGAAGGTTAATAAGCACCTGCCTCGTCCTGTCCGGGTCCCCTAATGCAGGTGGAAGTTTTTCCGGCGCCTCTGAAGTAAATACAATATGCTTTTCGTCAAATTGGGGTTTAAACAACTGAATAGTTTCAGTAATGACGCCGAGGAGATCCAGCGTCTGGAGCGATACTTCCATCTTTCCGCGCTCTATCTTCGCCACATCCAGAAGGTCGTCAATAAAACGGCTGAGGCGCAGGGCGCAGTTTTTCATTATTTCAAGGTATTCCTTCTGCTTGTCGTTAATGGCTCCGGCCGTGCCTTTAAAAAACAGGTCTATGTAGAGCTTAAGGGAAAGCAGAGGGGACCGCAGTTCGTGGGTTACGCTTGATACAAAATCGCTCTTCATCTGGTCAAGCTCTTTAAGCTTTTCGCTCATCTTGTTAAATTCCGCGGCCAGATCTCCCAGTTCATCTTTGGTTTCAACGGATATTTTGTGGTCCAGCTTGCCCTGCCCGATTATACCGGCCCCCTGGGCCAGAATTTTTATAGGTTTCGTCATCATGGCGGTCAACACAAAAGCGCCCAGAAGCCCGCAGAGCAGAGCCGCCGCAGACACAAGCATGATTCTTTTGCGCGCTCCGGATAAGGCGTCTTCAACTTCTTTATTAATCAATTCCTGATAAAACCCCAGCCTTACGGTTCCCTGACGGTCCTCACTGACCACGACCGGCATGGACAAATCAAGCAGATCCCGGCCGTCGCCGCCCTTGTATTTAATGACAGTATAATCCGAAGCCGCGAAGGCCTTTTTACTTACCTCGTCGCCCGGGACGGCTCCCAGAAGGTTGATATCGGTATGCGCCAGGATCCTGCCCGTACCGTCGGTGACCATGGCGTAGGCGAGCCCCTTTGTATTCTTAATTAGTTTCAGGTAATTGAGAAGAATTATCTCATCTTTGACAATCAAAGATTCCTTGGCGGCCTGAGCCAGGCTTTTGACCATTCCGGCCCTGCTGTTTTCAAACTCTCTTACCAGAAAGCGGCTCTCGGAAATTATGAACGAAACGCTCACTCCCGAAATAATGATAATTACAAGAAGACTGATAAGCAGGCTGAATTTAGTTTTTAATCTCATCGTATGTCCCGTTATTTTCTGTTCTTTAACTCTTCTCTGGCCCTGTTTAAATTATTATTTATCTTCTCATTTTCCGGGTCAAGGTCGGATGCCTTCTGCCAGTTCCTTATGGCATCCTGCAGGTTGCCTGACTCATAGGCCTTTAAGCCTTCTCTGTTGAAGGTTTCGGCCTCGGTTTTCCGCATTGCCTCATATTCAATCCTGGCCTTATTCAGGCTTTCCGAAATAGAAGAATTCCCGGGATCAAGCTTTGCCGCCTCGGCAAGAAACTTTACGGCTGAATTATAATCTTTTTCCTGGTAAGATTTCATGCCCCTGTCCGCGTACTCCTGAGCCATCATCTTTCTTGTTTCTTTTAAGTATTTTTCAGCCTCGGCCCGGCCGGGAATAAGTTTTAGAGAGTATTCAAACTGGGCAACGGCCGCTTCCCAGATGCCTTTTTTATATAACTCCTGGCCTTTCTTGTAGGCCGCGTCGGACAGTTTCGTCAACTCGGCCAGTTCTTCTCTCTTTTTCTTTTCAGCGAGTTTCTCAAGCTCGGCTTTCGCCAGCTCAATATTCTCGCGCGCCGGTTTGTGCGCCGGATCCATCAAAAGAAGTTTTTCCCAGAGTGAAATCGCGTCGTGATACTGGCCCTGCCTGAAGAAATCCTGGCCCTGCCTGAATATGCTCTCGGCTCTAAGGGACTTCTGCCTGCCAAGGGCCGCGTCTAATTTAGGCGCATAGGCCGCCACGGAGGCGTCGGCCGGGAAAAGCTGAACCATGCTGTCGTAAAGCTCTTTTGCCTCGGAAAGCCTGGCGTCATTTATATACGCCTCAAGCAGGGTAAAATATTTATCAACTTTAACGGAACTTATACCGGAGCGGATTAAAGCTGAAATGGTTTTGGCTTCTTCATTAAGCGGATCAACGGAAAGGACATAATTTGCTTCAATGTTGGCGCTTATCAGATCCTTTTTCTGATAATACCTTACCGCTTTGGCCAGCCTCGCCGATAAATTTGAATCCACAAGCGCTTTTTCATGATCTCTGCCAAAACGGTAATTAATGCCTATCCTGTGGGTATTGCCAAGAATTCCGTAAGGAGCGAAAGCGTAGTCAACCGAAATATACTCGTTGCCGAGCCCTATTCCGCCTACTAACCCGGGTTCAATATCGTACTGAGCTGTTTGTGACTTATACCTGTAGCCGGCGCGCAGGGAAATCCAATCCGTCAGCTTATAGTCAAGCCCGGCATTAAGAGACAGCGCCGCGTCCGCTGGCATATTGGCGTCTAATGAAAATGTCAGAGTGTCGTACAGAAAATTCTGTGCGAGCCCCAGTTTATAATTTGAGGGGAGGGGATACTCTTCTTTAACGAACTTAACCTGAGTTCCCAGATTCTGCGCCGCTAAAGCAAGTTTTAACTCGTTGCCAATCCAGCCTGCGGCGTTATTTAATCCGGTTTTAAGGCCGTATATAAAACCAAGATCCGCGGCGTAAGCGACGGCTGATTCTCCGGCAAGGTTTTCGCTCAAATATTTAATGTTCATGCCGCAATCAACTCCGTAGAACTTAGCTCCATAGGACAAAACCGCGGCCAAATCGGAAGCTTTCACTGTATTTTGAAGCCTTGCGCCGTAATTGTCATAAGCCTCCACATCGCCGGATGAGAGGTAATAAAGGCTTAAACCCGCGGTGCCGTGGTTTTTTATGGGGTGGGCATAGGAAGCAAACTGGTAGTTTATTCCTTCAAACCAGCTTAGATGCATTAACGACACCTGGCGCGAGCGAAGCCGCGAAAGCCCCGCGGGGTTCCAATAAGGAGCGCTGGCGTCATCGGCCACGGCTGAGAACGCTCCGCCTGAACCGAGAGCCTTTGCGCCCGCCTCAATCTTAAGAAAATTCATACCCGTGCTTCCCGCTGACCCGGCAAACAGCCTGGCGGGGAATAAAAGCAACATGGAAAGAATGATTTTATGCCATAAAATATTTTTCATTTGATTATTATGATTTTACCGGACTTATGCTCCCTGGCGTTTTCAATATAATAAACATACAACCCGCTCGCGACACTTTCTCCCGAACTGTTTTTTCCGTCCCAGACAAGCTCCTCTTTGCCGCCGCTGAAGTTGTAGTCAAGGGCCCGCACAAGCTCGCCCGAAACTGTATAAACGCGTATAGTCGCCTGAGAACTTAACCCGGTAAAGGTAATGCCTCCGCTTTCGGTACCGGTCTCATCCTTGCCGTCAAAGGGTTTCCATGGCACCGGATAAGCGTAAGCGCTGGATAAATCGGTATCGCTGTTGCCCGAGACAGCATAAATTGAAAAGTGGTTAACACGGGCCGTTACGGTATTTTTCACCGTATCAACTTCCGAATTTGGATTTCTCACCCAGAGTTTTTTTGTCTCGTCCAGCCCGTAAATACTCAGGGTATTTTCCTTTACCAGCCTGCCGTTTGAAGTGGTTACGAAACCATCGCCGTTTTCAGCATAGGGGATAACGATTGAAACACTTTTCTGGAATTTATCGCCGGCCAGTGTTCCGGCGTAAGTTCCTTTGTACATCAGGAATTTTCTCACACCCGAGTTGACCGCTCCGGCATAGGGGCCTCTAAGGCCGATAGCTTTGCCGTCGGCGTCGGTAAGCAGGGTTCCAATAGCGGGACTGGTGTCTATAATTATGTAATAATCAAAATCAACCGCTCCAGGCACAATCGTGACTTTTGTAGCGGAATCTCCCGCCGTAAAAATATTTTCAGCCAGGCAGTCCACGACTGTTGTGAATTGCCAGATTTTTCCTGAGATGATTGCGTTTCCGTAAAGGTCTTTCGCGTCAGTGGATACCGTCACGCGGTATTTATAACCCTTTTTCCAGAGAGCCGAAAAACTCAGCGTTTTATCTGAATACTCAACAGTGCCTGAGACAGGCTCATTAATATCAGCCCCGAGGTTATCTTTAACAGCTCTTACCGATATAGCGCTTTTTGCCGCGGCAGGATCCATATCGTCACTGAGGAAAGTAACCCTGGCAGGTTCTGACACGGCTATGCCTATGGCGTCTTCCGCGGGAGAAACAGTGCCCGAAAGAGCGGGCATATCAGTTATGGTAAACTCCCAGATCTTCGCGGCGGCCATGGCGTTGCCGTAAAGATCCTGCGCTCCGGTGGAGATTGTCACCTGATATTTGTAGCCCTTCTTCCAAAGCGCGGAAAATGTAAGCGTCTTTGAAGAGGTTGAATATTCAACGGTTCCGCCGGCCGCTTCGCTTATCGCGACCCCAGCGCTGTCCCGCACAGCCTTGACGGTAATCGCCGGCACCACGGTTGAAGAACTCATATATTCGCTGAATACCGCGCTGATAATATCATTTACACCGACATCCGCGGCATTTTCCGGCGGGGAAACTGAACCGGTAATGGCCGGATAGGTAGGGGCAACGGTGATGTTCTTGTAGGCGACATTGTTGTTTTCAAGCGTCTCGTTGATTATTCCGCCCGGATAATCAACCGTCACATAAATATCGGTGCTTCCGTTAACCGCGGCCCACTGAAATGTCTCGGACCTGCTGCTGCCCGCGGGTATTGGCGTCTGGTAAACCGTTGAGCCAATCAACAATCCGCCAGAATCGGGATTGCCGGCATAAAAACCCACAAAGGTTGATGTGCTTTTGAATGCTTTGAAGAAAACATTCCATTTTCCTGGTATCGCCGCAATACTGCTCCATGTTGAACCAAGATCAGTGCTTCCGGCCAAACAATCTAATGTTGTTCCGGAATCAAGCCACAACTGATATCCATTTGCTTTGTCTGATAAATTATAGGCACAAATCCAATAGGTAGTGCCGGAAACCAGGTAGGCAGCCGTGTCAAACTCAAAATCCTGCCAGCCGAATGAAGTAAATGTGCTGACTACCGCGGTATAAGCCAACTTATCATAACTTTGAAGGCTGGGGCGAATAAAAGAGCTTGCCTCGGTGCGTCGTATTTCAACACCCATGGCATCTGAAGTTTCTCCAATGTTATTTATTAAAAGTGAAACCTTTCCCAAGTACATATTCTCCGCGGGGATAAAATACTGACCCCAGGAAATAGTACTGCAAACTGAAGTATAATCGCTTGAAACACCAACCATATAATCATGCTTGCCAAAAGGAATTTCGTAGGAATACAGGCCGCCGTTATTTTTGATTACGGCGCTTATGGAAATATTTTCGCTGGGTTCCGGGGTATTATTGCTGAAGGTTATATCGGTACCGGACACAGAAAGGTCGGGAGACGCGGCGTAAACGGGCGCAATTAGCGAGAGCGCGGTCACTAAAATAACGGGGATTTGTTTTCGCAATAGTAAAATCATCGGTTTTATTATATAATATTTTAATAAAAATAGCAGAAATATTTAATAAAAGTATTTGTTTTTTAACCGTTAAAACCCGATAAAATAGCCATTGACAAAGCGGCGGATACCTGCTATTAATATAGCGGAAGAGGAAATGAGTATTCTTTGAAATTTGAGTTTTCAAATTGAGTCAAATTGCAGGTTTGTCTTAAGTTTCGTGCGATAAAGGCAAATTCCGGCGAAAGCCGGAAGACGCAAAACCACGGGGCTTCTTGCCGACAACGGCACAGCCAGCCGGGTTACCGAACAACAATGCAGTAGTCCATACATTGTTGCTCAGACTGTCTAAACGGCAGGTGAGCGAAATGGACACAAAAAAAGCGTTATCATTAGTTTTCTCGGTGGCTTTCAGCTTAGGGTTATTCGTTTCAGGCGCCCTTTCTGAAGTCATCATTATTATTGAACCCGATCCCGAGCCTATCATTGATCCTATAACCCCTCCGACCGAACCGCCCGTAGTAGAGCCTCCAGCTCCGCCCCAGCCTCTGGGAGCAGATATTAATGTTGACCCTAATGTAATTAACCTCAAGAGCAACAGAAACTATATAACCGCCTACATTGAACTCGCCTCTGATATTTCAGCCGCTGAAATCAAAGTATCATCCGTAAAAGTAACAACCGTCAACGGAACCGCGATAACTCCGGTAAGCGCTCTGCTTTCGCCCACGGCTATCGGCGATGAAAACGCGAATTCTATCCCTGATCTTATGGTTAAATTCAACTATGACGAACTAAAACCATATTTCTCGGAAGGCCCGCTGACAATCTCCATAAGCGGCGAGCTGAACAACGGCACAGCCTTCAGCGGGGAAAATACTGTAAAAGCCACTTATCATGAAAGCAACGGAAATTCCAATCAGCAAACCGTAAATACTCAGTCAGCGGTAAAAACTGAAAAAAACTTCAAATTCACGCTTGGCAACAATGTCCCTGCCGGAGCGTATGTAAGAAAGGCTCTGGTCTGGGAGCAGAAACTCCCTAAACTGGAGGCTCAAAAAGAGCTATGGTGGTACAAGGCTGAGAAAAACTGGCAGGCTATTCTTGGACATCTGTCCAATGAGAGCTATTCTAATGTCCTGCGAGGCACTGGCTACGAGTGGGATGTGATAAACGAGCTCAACGAGAACCGCACATTAGGCCTAAACGAAGTGGTCGTCAGGCTGGACAACGAGAGAAAGAACACTTATCCCGTTCTCGTGCTTGTCTGCGATACGCCGTCTCAGGACGCGGAAGAACGGATGACAGCGTCAATGTATGGTTTAAATCCAATCGGTGAAAAAGCCAAATTCGTAAAGAAAGGATCTAACCCCGACAAAACAATAACGCTGTATTACAATGAGAGCGATCTGCGCGGGGAAGCTGAAAGCGACCTTAAAATATATTACTGGAGTGAAGCCGTAAATGAGTGGCAGGTCGCCCCGGACTGCACTATTGACTATGCTGACAACAGCATCAGCTGTCAGAGCGATGTCAGCACCTTTTACCGGATTATGGCCGTAAAACCCGCGCCGGCGCAACCCGAGGAG
>Ga0208373_1003524_pt1 | contig 15254 bp, 15 predicted proteins | sample RifOxyC2_FD_184036 | JGI IMG/M metagenome (GOLD analysis project Ga0208373, IMG submission 184036) | Soil microbial communities from Rifle, Colorado - Rifle Oxygen_injection C2 (SPAdes) | ecosystem: Environmental > Terrestrial > Deep subsurface > Rock core/Sediment | place: Rifle, Colorado...
TCCTAAACATATTTTTCTCTTCTGTCACGAAAAACACCCCAAGAGAACCCTGGGGTGTTTTTGTATTCCAAAAGAATCGGAAATTACTTCAAGTTGACTGTACCGCCAACCTCTTCAATGCGCTTCTTGAGTGCGCCTGCCTCATCCTTCTTCATCCCTGTCTTGATCATTGATGGAGCACCGTCAACGAGATCCTTTGCCTCCTTGAGACCAAGTGCCAATACTTCCTTCACGATCTTGATGACCTGGATAGGCGTTGCACCTGCTGCACCGAGCTCGACATCAAACGATGTCTTCTCCTCAGCTGCTGCGGCTGCAGGACCTGCAACAGCAACTGCTGCGGCTGCGGACACACCCCACTTCTCCTCGAGGAGCTTCACGAGCTCATGGAGTTCGATCAATGTTAACTTCTCAACACCTGCAACGATATCCTTGAACTTTGCAGGAACTTCAACTACTTTAGTTTCTTCCATGTTATTTTAACTTACATTATTAAGAGTGTGTTGTGGCGGACGCCACCATAAACCATCGAACTATGCTGCGACAGGAGTCCCTTCGGTCTCCATCTTCTTTGCCTTTGCGTCCACAGCGCGGACAACGTTCGCGATCGATGCATTGAGCATGCCGACGAATTGACCGAGCATTGCCTGACGAGGAGGAATCGTTGCAAGTGACATGATCTCCTCTTTCGAGAAATATACACCCTGATACACTCCACCAACAAGTGAAAGCTTGTCCTTGCGCGTCTTTGCGAATTCGAACACACCCTTTGCAGATGCGATCGGATCTGCTGACCATGCAAGTGCGAGCTCTCCGGGAAGCTCTGGCTGTGTACCACTTACCTTCTGTGCATCGAGTGCGCGCTTTACGAGCGTTTTCTTTGCGACATAGTACGATACTCCCTCGGCGCGAAGCGCCTTACGGAGCTCAGTAACCTCACCAACAGTGAGTCCGTGAAAATTCACGAATGTCACCGTCTCTGCTCCCTTGAGACCTGCCTCAAGTTTTTCGATGATCTCAACCTTCTTTGCTTTACTAATTGCCATAATGAATTATTTTTTCTAAAAAAAGAAAAATCGACCTTTCGCTAAAAGAGTCGACGTGTATCAGTATTACCTGTGGCAATATATGAAATTGTCGGCTTCGGTAGGTATTATGCGGAATAAGCTGGTGGCCTATTTCACTTCCTACTGTCTTCAGCGTTGTTCGTAGTATAGATTTTTAAGCAAAAAAGTCAATGAGATACAGGCTGATGGAGAAAAAGCTATTTCCCAACCTCCGAAACAGTACAATCAAAAATACAGTCGCCCTCCTCTTCGCTTTGTGCCGCCCCCGCGAAAATGATGATCAGCATCGAGATGGCAATGATCCCAATAAATCCGAATGCAAACCGGAAGAATGTGCGATTAAAGTATTGCATATACCGTTATTATACAGAGCAGCTATGAAAGATGCGAGAAACACAAAGAATTGACATAAGGAGACTTCGATGTTAGTATCCACACCAGACATCTGTTCAACCACAAAAAAGGAGATTCAATTGAATCCTGCATTAACCCAAACACCCCCTTCAAAGCTCATCCAAGATTTTGTTCACGCACGACGGCAATTGAGTGAGCTACAGCAAACTCAGGCGGATACGCACATGGCACTTCATGGCAATTCCCTCCGCGTCCTAAACGAAATATTCGACGAGCTCCGAACCGTGTATCCTTCAAGCGTCACCAAGCACGCGGAATACTACATTCTCGACATCGAGGAGCACCTCGCAAAGATCATCATTATCGTGCGATTTGCTACCAAGAAAGATGTGGAGACCATTCCCGGCGAGACAAAGAAGGAGCTCATGAAGCTTTATCAGGAGATCGCACAAAAAGCGATACAGCGTTTTTTTACGCTTGATAACGCATTCATCATACGGCCTATTTTTGCCTAACAAACAACCCGCAACAATTCGTTGCGGGTTTTCTTTTATGGTAACGTCTCCCCTTTTGCATTACGGCGAGGCAATGCGGCCATCTGTGTACACTGAGGAACGATCGTGGTCGGTGTATCAAATCGCTTCATTTCATGATTGTAGACAGCAGAACTGCGCCAATCAAAGCATGCGAGCGGCTCTGCCATGATGTGCGTGTCGATAGCAACCTCCTTGGGGATATCTTTTTCTCGATACAAACACATCCGAAACTCGAGTGAGACATTTATCGCCCAAATCGAACCGTCGTGATAGATGGATGCCATTGCTTGAGTAGGAAGATCCGTCGTATACAAGCGTGGTTTTGGCGGCAGCGCCTTGCCATACAGATTTCCTCGCCTCTTTGGGAACTCCCCCTCATTATCGTTCCATTGCATGAAAAAATGCCGCTCATCAGGGTGTGAGATGTGGGTATTGTACACAGGATCTTTATCGTCTGAATCAACCGTCCATTCGGGGTGAATGAAGGCTTTCGTTCTTGTTGGGTCGAGATGATTACGCACCATTCCATGATGGAGTTCCATGCCACCTGAAGTGGAGCGTGATCGGAATACACATCCATGGATATATTGCACAAACACGTAGTCCTTGAGCGTATCGAATGAGCCTGTTTCATACCACGCGTATAACGAGGTGCCGTAGCTTTGATCATAGAGATCTGTCTCGTCTTTTGGTCCAACACGATAACGATGCGTCCAAAATCCTATCTCTCTAACATCACACGTGCCGAGTGTAGTACAGGCTGGAGTAGCAACATACTTTTCTTCATCGATCAAAATGACTGAATCTCCCCCATGTGCGGAAAGAGTACAGAGTACGCAAAGAATAAAAGATTTCCGCCAAAGAAACATAATAACCCCCTTGAAAGAGAACCATCTTCTTTAATGATATTCCCCTCACGAGCAAAGACAAGGTTGTGCAAGATCTCACTTTGACATACACCCAAGAACATGAAATAACAATAAAAGATGCACTTTGATCGAAGGAGATGACGATCATGACTTACGTTACTCATGGCCCCTTTGTAATGAACGAAAAGGGTGCAATAAATGGAGAAAATCACGACTTCCTCTTGAGCAAAGAAGGGACATCGAAGATCGCGCTCTTCCTTTATGAACTCGGGACACTGCTCCGCATTCTTCGTGACGTGAACGAACCGCTCATGCTCGAGTATGTGCATTATGTACGACAAGAGCTACCCGAGCTAAGCAAGCACACACTGAACGCGCTCGAGGCTCACGAAGTGCGTGGCAAAAAGCTTGTCCACACCGACGGAAGCCTCCATGTATACATTCGTGACGGCGTGAACATCATCGCGCACATCCTTCTTGCAGAAGATGGGCACGAGGAGCTCACAATACTTCCCCCGTTTGGGCGTGCACTCATGGAATACACTGCGGCGATCCAAGAACGCACCGCAAAACACGCCCTCCACTGAGGATTGACGATACCCAGGGCAATCACAACAAAGTTCCCTCCACAAAACACAACACCCGAGCATTTGCCTGGGTGTTTTTTCTTGCTCCGTACAAGGTCCGACCTTGTACGGAGTATACACAAAAGCTTTATTTAACATCCACCATTAAAGTCTCGATCTCGTCGCGATAATTGATCCAATCTTTCACATACATCTCGAATTCATTTTCCCCTTCGAAATATCCAGGAAATTCTTTTTGCGCAAGGATTGCATCTTCTTCTCTTTTTTCACCAAGATAATCAACATAACTTGAGTAGCGATAATCCTTGAGATATCTCTCGGCCTTCTTTCTGTCTGTGATTCCATTCTCCTTCCACTTCGAATCAATAAGCTTTACGGGGTTCAAATGAATATACGCATAGAGGTATTTTAGATACTCATCATTATCCACATGCTCCGCCTTGAATTTACCCTGAACAAGAGGGCCGACTCGAGTATACTTTTTATTAAAATACATCGAGTATCCTGTTGTTAATTTGCGCATAAATTCAGTAATGCCATTTGCCCGAGTCTCTTTAAGAAGAAGATGAAAATGATTCAGCATGAGCACATAGGCGCCGATTGCAACAATAGGCTCCCCTTTCTCTGCGCCATACAAGGTCGGACCTTGTACAAGACGATAGACAATAGGCTTGCTCCCGTTACACAAAAAGAGCAACTTTTGAAAACGCTCTCGATCGGAATTATCGAGAAAAATATCACGCTTCTCTACGCCGCGATTATAAATATGATAATACTCACCTTCTGCAAAAGATATCTTCCTATTCATTAAACCAATTATAGTACAAGGTCGGACCTTGTACTAATGAAAGGAGTACAACAAAACCCCACTTTGTAATGGTGGGTTGTTTTCCAAGGTAAGAAAGTTGGGAACTTTCTTGTTTCAACGTCACTTGAATATGATTACTGCTAAATCCCCGCAATACAAGGTCCGACCTTGTATTGCGGTACTTGAGAGATCAACCCGGAAGGAATCTTTCGTAGATCTTTTGATCAATTACACTTTCCCAATGTTTTATCTTGGAAAAGGATATTGATTCAAATAATTACCTTTGTACAAGGTCGGACCTTGTATTGTGGGAAAAAACAAAGAACCCCTACTCTTCCGAGTAAGGGTTCTTTTTTTCAAGCGGAGTCCTTGGAATGCCCAGAGGCATAGAGAGGAAAAACAAAACTCCCTCTCGTGAGAGAGGGAGTTTTGCGTAACCTAGGAAGATTTCCTTCCTGAATCTGCAGTACTACCGAGTAGCTAGCTTACGCTAATTACTTCGTGAGTGACTGAGTGTCAGTTGGGATGTTCTTCACGAGGTAATCATTGTTCCAGTCCATAGTAAGTTCACTGTGAGGTGAGCTTGACTCATCTGACCAGACGAATGTTGCTGTTGCACCAACTGATGCTGCGACTGCTGAGTTAACGAATCCAATGCCTGATGAAGCAATGTTTGTCGTCACTGATGCACCCGCGATCAAGCCTGTGCCACCAACAGTAGCCTTCAAGATGTAGGTCTTTGAGCCTGATACCTCCTGATCAGCTGCACCTGCAGTTGATGAAGCGGTAATCTTGCCTGCACCTGTGATCGAGAAGTCCAAACCAGTGATTGTCGTTCCAGACTCATCCGTAAGGATTGGGCCTGTCAGAGTAACCGTTCCGCTTGGAGTTGCTGTTGCGTAGTTCCAAACAATCTTGCGCCATGCGATCGTACCTCCTGCGTCAGCAGTGATAGTGATCTTTCCGATCGTCTGAAGTCCTGAAGCAAGAACAGATGATGGAAGTGCTGCGTTCGTAATTGTTGGCTTTGTCTTGTACGCGTACATTGCATTACCAGCGCGGTCTGTGCCGTCTGTAGACTCAACACCGTTTGAGTTGCGGTACTTGAATGAATCAAGTGTGACCCCAACATTTACTGATGTTGATGCAAAGCCTGTACCAATACCATCGAGATCTGCGTATGCATCAATAATCTTTGATGAGTTCAATGGAACTGACACCGTAAGACCCGTTGCTGCTGCAGATACACCGTTCATAGGCTGTGTTGCGATCGTTGTTCCACCATCCTTGAAGACGATGTTCTTGATCGCTGCTGCGTCAGCTGCTGATGCAACCTTTGCAGTGAGCTCAGTGATGGTGTATGCCTCATTCGATGTAGTGAACTTGAATGATGCTACCTTTGGCATTGAGTTTGCGACAACGAGTGCTGAAACTGGTGTTGATGCGTCAACTGCTGACGTGATCGATCCTGCTCCAACCGTGATTGTCTGACCCTGAACAGATGCTGAAGCAACTGCGTTACCTGATGCCTGTGATGTACCCGACATCGTGACTGTTGGGATAATAGTTGTGCTTGTTGCAATTGAACCAGAAAGAGTTGCGTATACAGCAACATTGAGTGTTGTGTTTGCTGCAACTGATTCACTGATTGACCACGATTGTGTTGCTGCTCCGGCTGACTTTGTTGTTGTGGTCTTTGAACCGTACACAACATAGACATTACTGAGATCTGTCTCAGTTACTGTTCCAGGAGTGAGATCAAGCGTAATTGTATCAAGGTTAATACCCTCTGTTGAGCCAGTCGTCAATCGGAAATCACCGATCTTGTAGGCCGTCTGAGGAACAACGGTTGTCTGGTTTGCGTATGCCGAGTACTTCGCAAGAGTAACTGAACCCGCTGCGACTGTAACCTGGTTTGCTGCAACTACCCCCGTACTTGTGTACTGGTAGGATGAACGACCATATACATTTGATGTTCCAGGGAGAGTTGTTACTTTGAGTGTGTCATTTGCCGCATACTGACCTCCTGCACCACTATTGTAAACATCTGCGCGAACCTCAAGTGTCACATCAGTTCCTGGCATAATCTCAAGTGATGAACCGAGATTAAATGTTGTTCCTGTTGTAACAATATCCTGAGTTGAACCGATTTGAACACCATTTGCAAAGATTGCTCCGTTGCGAAGTTTTCCAAGCACAGTTGTTGAAGCGTTCCAATCAAAACCAACCTTCAAGTTTTCAACCTTCATCTTCTCGCCTGCTGCGTGAAGAGTGTACTTTGCAAGTGTTACACCAGAACCCTGGAGAACCATATTGCCTGAAGGTGAATCAGTTGCCTTTGTGATCGTAAGAGCACCTGCGTTGATTGTTACAGCTGATGTTCCCTGAATTGCAGTGAATCCCGTACCAGTTGTTGGGCTGACTGCGATACCAAGCTGGCTGTCTGTCATCTCAACGTCGATCGCGCGGCGAAGTGAAAGCTGTACGTTGCGCGTTGAACCACCAACGATGTCTGCCATCACCTTTACTACGTGTGTACCCGACTTCACTACGACTGGAGTAGGGAGTGCGAATGTAACGTAGCGATTTGCATCAACCTTCTCAACTGCTGAACCAACAGCAACTCCATCGATCATGAGGCGGAAATTCTGTACATCATCTGTGCCTACAGAGCCGAGCTGCTGGAAGCGGATGCTTGAAAGATTTGCGTCACGTGAACCAATGCTGAGACTATTTTGCCACACAACGAAGTCATTCTGAGGATCGATTGCGCCAGAATTTGGCGAGAACGAACTCGTGAAATTTGCCGTCGTCATGGTGATGTTTGTTCCATCAGCCATTGTGTGCTGTGCGCCAGAAACTGGAAGACCAGTGACCGTGCCTGCATCTGTCGTGACCTCAGTAAGCATAACGCCCACAGTCTGACCACTCATCGAGCTTGCAACGTCTGCACGAACTGCAACTGCTACTGAGCCACCTGCTGGGATCGTTACGAGACCTGCTGTGTCAGTGAATGAGATCATTCCTGTTGCGATCGATGCTGAGTCAGTCAAGCGAGCGGATCCCTGATAGAGATAGACATTGTTCAATGTCGAATCTGAAGAGATGCCCGTGCGCTGAAACTTCATCATCGTTACCTTTGCTGCTGCGCTACCTGCGTTCGTCAACTTGAAGACCGCGAGTGTTGCAACACCTTGTGGTGAGATGAGCGTTGATGCTGCTGGTGAAGTTGTATCAAGTGTTGCTGATACTCCTGTGCCAGTTGTCGTTGTTGTCGTCGTTGTTGTTGACGATGTTGACGAGCATGCCTTGTTCAACTCTGCACGAGTCGATGCACCAACGAAACCTGTACCTGCGGTCAAACCGTTTGGTGTGAGGATTGCTGCTGCGTTCTTCTCCTGGAACTTAATGACTGCTGCCTTGGTGAGTCCACCGAAGTAGCTTGTCTCATTTCCCTTCGAGCCTGAACCTGATGCTGATACCTGAGTATCTGCACTTGCGTTCAAAACCTTCTGGAGTGCCATAACTTCAGCATCAGTCATACCCATCTTCAAGTTCTTTGTGAATGAAGCGGTGCATGATGATGATGTTGTTGTCGTTGTTGTCTGTGCAGCCTGAAGAGCTGACACCTGAGCAAGCAACGCATTGATCTGCGCTGTGAGTTCTTCAACTGTTGCTGCTGATGCGACTGAAGGTCCCATCATCATGACAGCAGTTGCGATTCCCACGATTCCGGAAATCGCTTTCGCGGTTTTCGAATTCTTGAAATTCATCATATAATTCTGCTTTTAAATTTCGTTCGTTGCCGAACGTTTTTACTAATAACTTTTCTAATAATCACGGTAGAAGGATTCGCGCGCTAAGTTTGTTCCGCAAGAAACAATGCCTATCGCGACTGGCATCATCTTCCACGTCGTGCACATTCTTTCGAATGACATGAGTGAAGAATACTGCCGTTACTGATCGTTCATTGATAAACGAATAGACAGCATCCGTACTTCCGATTCGGAATTACATCTAACTCTGCTATTCAATTTTCAATGAGCTATCCGTTATATGGCTTTCCCCCATATGCGAATCATCCGAAGATGACTGCACATCGCGTCGTGTCTCTGCACAAACATACAAAAACAGAAACACTCTGCTCACGAAAGCACAATATCATTATAGTATCTCTTCAATCACCAACCAAACAAATGAGAGGGATCGAATGTGGATAACACGCTGAAGAGAAACGAGTTCTCTACGAGCACGCACCTACTGAAATACGTCACTACTCTTTCGAGTAACGATGGTGGCATAATACCTTTGCACACAAGGAGCGTCAAACACTTTTCACCTCCATAAAAAGACTCTATTTATATAGAACAGACTCTCAAGGACACAGTGCTTTCACTCCCCTCCTTTATTCCATTCCATAAATGAATAAAGCTGAGTAGCCACAAAGGTACATCAAAAAGACAACAATGAAATACTCATTGTTGTCTTTTATAAAATGTCCTTTATTTCCCATTTTCACTATCCACAGCGAGTGTCTATTTATTCGCTACTTAAGGAGTATGTCGACCAGCGCCGCTCTCCGTGTTTTTCAAGGATTCCTTCTTCCACCATAGCGAGGAGTTCACGCTGTATGGTCTTCTCGCTCACGCTTGGAATACTCTTGGTGATGTCTTTTACTGTGAGGTGTGATTTCTGCTTGATGAGTGCGAGAATGATCTTCCTTCTGTCATCACGCACCACAAGAGTACTTCCGATCTCTGATCGCTCTCGCTCAAGAGATCTAGGTCGAACGACGTCAGTGCGTGCGTGGGTTATCGCATCGCGAAGTGTTACCACTGGTCTTACAACAGGCTTCACTTCTGAAAGACGCTCAACATGAAGAAGTGGCCGCTCTCCCTTCGCCATGGATATCTCTTCTCTCTTCCCTCCCGTCATTGGCACAACCGGTGCAAGTGGTGTCGTATTCACATGCTCCACCCTTGAGACCGGAGTCTCGGGGGCGCGGATTTCTTTCGCTTCCCCCACCACACGAAGCGGAGTGACGGTGTGTGCGGAAGGAGGCACTATTTTCTTAGTATGACCTTCTTCCTTTTGCGCGACGCCGTCGTTATGTACGCCCGATGAAAGTTCATCAACGTGCGGAACATTAAAGAACGACTCCGTTAAGACAACTCGACCTTGCTCATAAGTGCGATTCCACTCCGCCTCAACGTCACGTCGCAATCCCATATACTCTTTCTTAAGGACGGTTGCGTTCATCTCACTTAAGAGTCGTGTTGATTGTGCAATATCGAGAAAGGAAACGATCTGCTCAATCTTCTTCATTACCTGACGGAGGTCAGTAATGCGCGCACTCGCTTTATCTGTGGAGCCGACAGTAATGTCCGATAGGATATTTACCCCTGTCTCGCGCATTGTCCATTTCATTGGTTCTTTATCGGACATGATGTCCGATACCAAATAAAGCGCAGTGGTGAGCTTCTCTGCCTTACTCATAATATAGCCAAAGCCATTTGCCTTGCTGTTGTTTTGCTGTCCTTCCGCATGATGTCTGTTATGCTCTGCGCGGACGTAATTGTTGTCTTTTTTCTGCTCCATAGTTTAGAGTGTCTTTAAGTTGTCCTTATATAATATCACAATTCCGAGAAAAGTCAAACCCCTGTCCTCATGATGTCCGTGAGTGGGGTGGTGGGGTACGTTTGATGTCTATGATACTCGCGCACACCAAAATGTCCAATAGTGTCTCTTTGATGCACCAAGCACACGCACTACTCACTGGGGATAACTTATTCTCATGATAGGATTAAGAGCCTGTCCACCATCTCACCGCAAAATAAGAAACGAACACAATGCTCGTCACCCAAAACAAGAAAATTTTCGCTACAAAACTTCGCTTCGCGCTCTCCGTATCTCGATACGAATTGCGCTCCATCTTGTTTTTCGCGGAAAATTTTCTTGTTTTGGGCAGACGTGAGATAATGGGCAGACTCTAAAATCTCTATGGCAAAAAAGCGTAAAAAAACACAAACAAAAGAAGAGCGTGTATCACGAGTGGAGCAGGAAGAAAGATCGGGGTTCTGGGCGGGACTTCGCGACGAAACACGCAACTCTATTATTGGAATTTCTTTTATCATCCTTGCACTCCTTCTTCTCATGGCAGCAGTCGGGAGTGGCGGGTATCTCGGGGGGAAGATCTATGAATTCATCCACTTCCTTTTTGGCATCGGATACTACATACTCCCCACCCTCTTCATTCTTCTTAGTGTGAATTTCTTTCGCGCAAAGGAGCAGAGCATCGGGGGTGCTGCACTCATCGCTGGTCCATTCTTTATCCTCTCCGCACTCGGTCTTCTTGCACTCGCGAGTCGCGTCGATCTCACTTTGGGTCTTGGAGGATTCGTCGGATACTATGTCATGAGTCCACTCGCGTTCCTCTTTGCACCCGCACTCACCGCGATCATCCTTTCTGCGGTGTTCGTTATTGCAATACTCATTCTTTTTGATACGCCACTTCATCTCGGATTTATTCTTTCATTCCTTAAACTATTCAAGCCGAAGACACGCGAAGAATATTCTGAAATTGAAGGAGACGAGGTTAAAGAGATCCCCGAGGAAGAACCTCTTCCTGCGCCAGTAGAAGCACCCCTACCCGAACCAGAAGTAAAAGAAGAAAAACCGTCACTCTTGTCGAAAGTACTGAAAGGAGACAAAAAGAGTAAGGAAGAAGAGATCACTCCGTTTCAATTCAATTCAACACTCCATACTGAATACACTCCTCCCCCACTCTCACTTCTCGCGAACGATAAAGGGAAGCCGGGGTATGGAGACATCAAGTCGAACTCGAACATCATCAAACGCACGTTCCAGAACTTTGGTATCCACGTCGAGATGGATGAGATATCGGTCGGGCCTTCGATCACGCGTTATGCACTCAAGCCTGCAGAAGGTATTCGCCTTTCGAAGATCACCACACTTCAGCACGACCTTGAGCTTGCGCTCGCTGCAGCGCCCATTCGTATCGAGGCACCAATCCCCGGTAAATCACTCGTGGGCATTGAGATACCAAATACCGTAAAGTCTACCGTTGGCCTTGGGACACTCCTCGCAGAAGAAGAATGGAAGGCAAACCCAAACCCACTATTCATTCCACTCGGAAAGGGCATATCCGGACTTGCGCGCTTTATGAACATTGCAAAAATGCCACACGCCTTGGTTGCTGGTACAACTGGCTCAGGAAAGTCCGTCGCCATACACACGATCATTACCTCTCTATTATATAGAAACTCCCCAGAGCAACTGCGGCTCATCATGGTGGACCCAAAGCGCGTCGAGCTCACTCTTTATAATGGTATCCCCCACCTTCTCACCCCAGTAGTTACGGAAGCGAAGAAAGCCATCCTTACACTCAAGTGGGCGGCAAAAGAAATGGATCGACGCTATGATGTACTTCAGGAGGAAAAGTGCCGCGACATCGGGTCATATCACAAGAACATCCTTCAGCCTGCGCTCGAGAAATATGAAAAACAGAAGGCGGCAGGAAAATTCACGGAAGGAGCAGAGCCCGAGCTTCCGGAACTGATGCCATATATTGTTGTTGTCATCGACGAGTTAGCAGACATCATGGGAGCGTATCCACGAGAGCTTGAGAGCGCGATCGTCCGATTGGCGCAGATGAGCCGTGCCGTCGGTATCCACCTTATTCTCTCCACGCAGCGCCCATCAGTAAACGTCATCACGGGACTCATTAAGGCAAATGTGCCTACGCGTATTGCACTTCAAGTCGCATCAAACACCGACTCTCGCACCATCTTGGACATGGGTGGCGCAGAAAACTTGCTTGGTGCGGGTGATATGCTCTATCTTTCTTCGGAAATGCCTAAGCCTATTCGTCTTCAGTCGGCATTCATCTCAGAGAATGAGGTGAAAGGTGTAGTGAAGTTCCTCAAGGATCATTATGAAGGAACACTCGGAGATGAACTCAATCTTTCCACTTCAGATAATAAGAATTCACAATTTGGTGCAATTCCCGATGATGTCTTTACGGGAGGAGATGACGGTGACGATGATGATAAGTATGAGGAGGCAAAAGAGCTCGTGATCTCGACAAAAAAGGCCTCAACGTCATATTTGCAACGTAAGCTTGGCGTAGGATACGCACGCGCTGCACGACTTATGGATATTCTCGAGGAGCGTGGTGTCGTCGGCCCGGGCGATGGCGCAAAACAACGCGAAGTCCTCATGAAGGATGACGGGAAAAGCGAGGGATTTGGAAGAGAGGAGGACTAGCGCAATAAAAACCCTTACCTCCCCATCCAAGGGTACCCCTTGGATAAAACCAGAAAAAGAAAAACCGCCTTTATCGGCGGTTTTTTGCTCCTCTCATGACTTTCTTTGCACGTAATTGTTGTTTTCGTTTTTTGCTCGCACGCATTACCGCCTTATTTCCGCCCCTCCCCCTTCTTAAAAAGGGTGCATCCTTTTTTGCGACGCTCCCAATGGCGAGTGGTAGCGATATTGGCATATGATGAGACAATGTGAGTGCAAAGATCGCTCCGAGGAGCATTCTGCTTCGAAAGACCATATGTTCTCCTCTCCTTGTTGTTTCTTCCCACACACTACCCCACTAAGCCAAAGAGTCAAATTTGAAACTATCCAAATGACTCACATTGAATGGATGCTTAGGGGGGTACCCTAGGCATTTGGGTATTGTTTAGTCGATGATATTTCTTTTATACCTATTCCGCACAGAGTAGGTGGTAAGCTATATAAATAGAGAGAATATGATATACATAGTCTATGTATTGGACACTTAAACGCATGCTTGCCTGGGGAGGAATCTCTCTTGTTGTCACTATTATCGTTATATACGCGTATGTTCAAGCACGGGCACTCATTGAGGGGCCGAAGATCGTTCTTGAGTCCCCCACCCTTCAAACCTCGACCTCGACACTGATTCAGGTGCGGGGTCACATTAAGAACGCAAAAGTAACAACCCTCCAAGGGCGATCAATCTTCATTGACACAAAAGGCTACTTCAACGAAAAATTGTTACTCTCCGAAGGCTATAATATAATTGTACTCACGGCAGCCGATGCACAGGGTCGCATAGAGAGGAAAACATTTGAGGTGGTGTACGAAAATCCCACCTCCCTCGTTGCAACAACTTCTGTCTCGGAGTCACAAGACGCAACAAAAATAGATGATGTTATTCAATAATTAATATATTCATGGCAGGTTTTGCAAAAAAAGAGAAGAAAGAAAAGAAGGTCGTCGGAGATGGCACCACATCGAATATCGAAGCGACGATCAAATCCATTCAGACAAAATTTGGAGAAAGCGCCATCATGAAACTTGGCGATTCGCCGAAGGTGAACATCGAAGCAGTGTCGACGGGCTCTATCGGACTCGACCACGCGCTTGGCATCGGAGGACTTCCTCGCGGACGCATCATCGAAATATTTGGACCCGAGTCATCAGGAAAGACGACGCTCGCACTCCACGCCATCGCGGAAGCACAAAAGAAGGACGGTATCTGTGCATTCATTGACGCAGAACATGCTCTCGATCCTGAGTATGCAAAGAAGCTCGGCGTGAAGATCGACCAATTACTTCTCTCACAGCCAGACACGGGCGAGCAAGCACTTGAGATCGTTGAATCACTTGTGCGCTCAGGAAATCTCGACGTTATCGTCATTGACTCTGTTGCAGCACTCACACCAAAAGACGAGATCGAAGGCGACATGGGAGCACAACATGTTGGAAAGCAGGCACGCCTCATGTCACAGGCACTCCGCAAGTTGACGGCTATCGTATCGAAGACGAAAACGATCGTGATCTTCATCAATCAGATCCGTATGCAGATCGGTGTCATGTTCGGCAACCCCGAGACCACCCCAGGAGGAAAGGCACTCAAATTCTATACTTCAGTACGTATCGACATCCGCAAGATCGCACAGATCAAAAAAGGTGAAGATGTTATTGGTAGTCGCACACGCGCAAAGGTTGTCAAAAATAAAGTTGCTCCACCTTTCAGACAAGCAGAGTTCGACCTCGTCTACAACGAAGGAATCTCTCGTGAAAGTGAGATGCTCTCATTTGGAGAAAAATATGACATCATCCAAAAATCAGGCTCCTCATATTCATACACCCCCCTCGCAGGCGGTGAAGTAATAAAGATCGGTCGAGGATACGATTCCGCACGCCTTTTCTTGAAGGAAAACAAAGCGGTCGCAAAAGAGATCCGTAAGACCATTGAGAAGAAACTTCGCGAAGACGACTCCTTTGGTGTTGTTGGCGGAGAATCCGCAAACGAAGCTGAATAATTCGCAATAATAAAAAACACCCTCATACTCGAATGTGTGAGGGTGTTTTTGTTATTACGCCTTTATATATAGAAGTGTCCCCTGCGATGAATGATGTCCATAAAGAGCCACGTAGCCATAGCAAGAACGCCGAGCAAGAGGAAGGGTGTCACACTCTCAGAATGCATCACTGCGCCACGGGCGAACGTAAGACTGCTTCCGATATCTGTTAATCGAGGAGCATTCGCAATGACATTACTATATGAAATATATTCAGTTGAGCGCCAGAAGAGTATACCCGCAATGACTGTCTTTAAAAGGATCGGGTGAAGTACAAGACGTATCATCCATACAAGATAGATACGACGCATGATGCGCTTCGTGAGCTGTGTATTTGTATGAGTAGTTTGTGTTTCCATATTGATCACACCTTCTGTTCGCCGAGTAATTTTTGAAATTCGCGTTTTGCGCGATAGATCTTCGTCTTTATCGCAGAAACCGTTGTCCCCTCCATTTCCGCTATTTCCTTTTGCGAATATTCATCCATGAAATGCAGTCGGAGCGGGCGGGCAAGCTGTGCGGGCATACGCGCAAGGAATGAAGCAACATAATCACGCATCATATCTTCATGAGAGTAATTTGCAGGATCAGGAAGTGCTTCATAGAATTCTGGCTCAATATCCGCATGAAGTATCCCCTTCTTCTTTAACTTCTGATAATGCGTCAAAGTGG
>Ga0208373_1003525_pt1 | contig 15248 bp, 10 predicted proteins | sample RifOxyC2_FD_184036 | JGI IMG/M metagenome (GOLD analysis project Ga0208373, IMG submission 184036) | Soil microbial communities from Rifle, Colorado - Rifle Oxygen_injection C2 (SPAdes) | ecosystem: Environmental > Terrestrial > Deep subsurface > Rock core/Sediment | place: Rifle, Colorado...
AACCAATGGAGACGTTTTGAAGTATCCCTTAAGCAATTCTTTTTCCTCCTTGGTTAATTCTATACAGACCATGGAGACATTTTAGCAAAAGTCCGATTTTGTTTTGAGAGGGCTATACCTCCCAAAAGAACAAACGCTTCAATAACCCTTGTTAGCCATGAAGCGTGAACACTATAGAAAATATCCTTATTTTTGTCAAAAAAACTTGTCTAAATCTTCTCAATATAATCCGTAAAAAATACGACTATCATCACAAATGGCTGGAAACGGATGTTGTTTGGATATTTTTTCTTTATCCTCCTTTTGCCAACACAAATCCCCAAACGGTCTTTGCCCCATGTTTTTTAAGCACACGTGCGACCGCGTCCATGGTGGAACCGCTGGTAAACACGTCATCGCATAAAAGAATATATTCAGGGATACTTACTCCATCAATCAGCTTAAAGACATCATCCATCTCCCCCACACGTCTTTCTTCTTGTTTTGTTCTAGCTCGAGGAACCGTTCTCTGCGCCCTATACACAAGTGTTTGTATAGGTAAATCAAACAATTCGCCTGCCCATTGAGCAATCTGTAGAGCTTGATCAAACCCCCTGAAACGTTCTCGAGAAGAATGTAACGGTACATACGTCACACAAGAAACACTTGTTGGTAAAGAAAAAGATGGAAGAGCTCTTCTTAAAGAACGTAGAAAAATTTCTTGTACTGATTGATCTCCATCATATTTCCAAGAAAAAAGAAGCTCACGAAATAAAGGATTTCCATAAGAAATAAAGGGGGTTAATCCATCCAAATACACATCTTTTCGACATTTTCCACAGGTCCACGTTGATCCCATGACACCACAAAAAGCACAAAACGCCGGTACAGACACAGGCGTCCAGTGATCCAAACAGGTTTGACACATCAAAAATCCTTCACGTTTGCAAGAAACGCAGAAACGGGGAAACAAAGCTTCTATTGCCAAGTGGCCGAATCGACTTTCCATGATCCTTCTTCCATCACGAAAGTGATGATGATGTCTTGAAATTTTACGCTTGTATTTTGAGGCGAGTCTATCGCCTCTTCACGTTGAGTAGTAATCGTCACTTTTGCTGTTCCAACTGTTTCATCTTTTTCATCAACCTTTACGGTAATCACCGTTGTGCTTACGCCATAATAAATTTGAGGAACCTCTGCAGTTTCAATAAATTCTTTGGTTTGTTGAGCAAATAAAGAGCTCATCAAAGGAAGAACATCTGTTAAATTGGCAAAATTGGCTTCATTTGAATAACTCCCGTAACGTGTAACGAATGATTTTGAAAGAGAAACGACATCAGCAGAAACCGTTCTTGTTTCTCGTTCTGTTTCCAATTCTTGATCAGAAATGGTCGGTCGAGGCGTTAAAATCGTTGGTTCTTCAACAGGCACAGGAGTCGTCGTCACAGGAGCCTGGACAGGAGCAGGCTTAGAAAATAAAACAAAGAGGAGCCAAACCACGAACAATAATAAAATCAACAAAATCAGAAGAGCAATGATTAAACGTTTTCTTCGAGTCATCATAGAGAAAGTGAATCGCGTATTTTTTCAGCCTCCAATTTTCCTTCCGCCTCTTGAGCCAACACAGCAGCGGCTGCGTCTTGCGTTGCTTGTTCCTCTTGTGCTCGGGCTTCAACTTCACGAGCATCTGCTTCTATATCAAACGGTTCTAACTCTTGTGTTTGAGCAGGTATTCCTTCAACAAAAGATTCTTGTGCTTGTCTTTGTTTTTCGGCAAACTCTTTTTTCACTGCTTCCATCTCCAACAGCTGTTGAGGGTTGGTGGTTACGATCTGATCTTCTGTGTAAGAGGCGACAATTTTAATCGCGGCGTGTTTTGATCCTGCAAAAAAGATCCCCTCTCCCACTCCTGATTCAAGAAGAAGATATTTCTCTCCGTCTGTTAAGTGAAATGTTGTTTGAATCGCGTCCACCGATGAAGGAGACTGCTTCAATAAAATCTGCATGGCAGAGTTTGTCACAATGGCTTGTCCATAGGCGGAACGCAAAAAATCATTCACATCCTGAGTAATCGTCGTGACCCCCAAATAATATTTACGGGCACGTTTGACAAGCGCAAAAATAAATTTGGCTGAATCCTCGTTTTGCATAAGCCACCAAGCTTCATCAACCACGAGAATACGTTTTTTTCGCTCAGAACGAGTCACGTTCCAAATATAGTTAATGATGGTGTAGAGGGCTACTGGACGCAATTCATCTTCTAAATCACGAACGGAAAAAACAACGAGTTGATTTTTCATCTCAACGTTTGTCGGTGAATTCAATAAACCGGAAAACGTTCCGTCTGTATATTTTTCCAAACGCGCAACAAGATTTGATGAACCTTCCATACCTTCTAGAACGTCTTGAAAGTCTGTCAACGTTGGAATTTCTACATCCATTAAACTCAAAATATCCGGAGTAATATCTTTTTTAGCGTACGTTTCAATAAGAGCACGATCCAATAATGAATCCTCCTCAGGAGTAAACCCCAACTTCCCTCCCTCTCCAATGGGTTGCCCGATCATGATACGCAAAAGACCTTTTAACGTAATAACCGCACTTCGAATAATGTCATCAACTTTTGTCCCTTCTCCAATAGCACGAGGAAGATCAAAAGGATTTACCTTTGCGTCAGAAGCAAGAGAGACGTTGATAAATGTTCCTCCCACGGCATCAGAAAGATCTTTATATTCATATTCTGGATCTATGACGATGACGTCTGTCCCCATCATGAGAGAACGCAAAATCTCTAACTTGATCGCATAAGATTTTCCTGCACCAGAAGTAGCAAAAACAACCGAATTCGCGTTTTGAAGACTAAAACGATCAAACAAAATGAGCGAGTTATTGTGCCGATTCACCCCGTATAAAATTCCGTTATCAGAAGTCAAATCTGAACTAATAAAAGGAAAAGAAGCGGCAATCGGACTGGTGTTCATGTTATAGCTGATCATCAACTCATCATTTCCAAGAGGAACGGTTGAATTGAATCCCTGTTCTGCCTGATAGAAACCAGATTTTGTATAAATGAGTTTGCTTCCAAACAACGATTCAACTTGTTCAGAATACTTATCTAGTTCAGACTCACTCTTGGCGTAAATAGTGATGTAAAAAGAAAATTGAAAAAAATGTTCGATTCCTTGGGTCAATGCGTCACGCAATGATTCAATATCGCGTAAAGCAGTTTCCGCAATTGGGTCACGTGGTGCGCCTTTTTCAGCATCAGCTAAAATCTTTGCCTCAAAAATTCCTACCTTCTTTTGAAGCTGTTTTAAAATAATGTTTGCCTTTAATGGATAAAAAAACATCGCAACATCAAATGTTTTATTCAAATTGATCAAAGGCGAAGACCAGCCCAATCCAATATGACGAGGATATGTAATGACAAACAGTGTCCGAACGTATAAACCAGATAAAAGCAAATAGGTAGGTCGAACTTCAAAAGACGCAGGAGCAATAATGTCCTTAACGGTGATCACTCCTCTGCGATAAATACGCTCTTCCTCAAGAACCCCTTTCTCCTCAACAGCTTTCAATACATCTTCTTTCACTTTTTTAGGTTTCTGTGGTCCAGGGACAGGGATAGACTGTTTAATTTTTTGAATTTCAATAGCCATAACTCATTACGTCTGTACGTGAGAGATTTCTTCAACCTGAATTTGATTTACATCGGCAAATTTTTCTGTTTCAAATAAATCTGGGTTATACACATCATAATAGAGTTCAATCAAACTCTGTGTATCGAGTCTGGCAGAAGACAGTCCCATACTATTGAGTTGTCCTCCCACCAATTCAACCCGACGCATGAGCTGTTCAATCCGGTCTGCAAGTTGTTCTTTATTTAATTTTGCTGAGGAGGCTGGAGAAAGAGCCTCAGAAAAACGCGTCCAAAAATTTTTCTTCCTATTGGTCAAAGGATCATAGGGAACAACCAGATAAAACATTTTTTGCATAATCTGTCCCAGCTCAACAAGCTCTGTAATAAAACTTCGATACTCAGCGATTTGTCCTCGAAGAAGATCGTTGGTCATGTTTCGTTCCTGTTCAATCAATCTGTTCATGTAGGCATCGATATTCATGCGTCTAGACTGAATGACGATCTGAATAGGATATTCCAACGAATTTAAAAAGGTCATGTAGGCTTGAATAATCGCTTCCTGTTCTTCTATCGATTTTAAAGCAAAATTGATACTGGAAACCAAGAGAACCGCTCTCACGGTTCCATCTTTTAACAAAACCATATCATCACGAATTTCAGCGATATCAAGAAATCGTTCAGTAGAAGGTCCTGGTTTTGGTTTAGCAAGTTTCTTTGATTGCATACGTTATTGAGACTTCTGTAAAACTCGATGAGATTTGCTTGAACGGGCTGCTGAACCCCGAGAACCCTACTCAGAGTAGAGAGAACGGGGTCAGCGGGCGCCCGTGAAAGCAAAGATCGCGAGTTTTGCAGAAGTATCTACTCTTCTGGTTTGTACACGCCTCCTGTATTCACAACCAACGTAAGTTCTTGTAAGCGAGAAGTGGCAGTAAAAGCTTTTCGTGTGATGCGTACAGAAGATACAGGAGGTTCAATCTTTATCAGATCACGCAGTTCACTATCTGTATACTCTCGACTCCAAACCCGTAATCGCGGTTTTTTCAATGTCTGGATAATATTCAATAAAAAATAATGAAAAGGAGCTCCATTAATTCTCACAAAAGCGATAATTCCCCCAGCAGAAATCAACGGAACACCAATGAGCAAAAAGACGGTGAAAGGAAGAAGACGGAAAAGAATAAAATCGATTAAAAAAACGACGATGAGAATAATAAACTGTCTTGCGGTGACTGGCCCAAAGATTTTATCTTCTGCGTCAATAAATTGTGGAATCACATATTGTTCTGGCATGTCTGTATTCTATCAGAATCTAAGATCGGCGTTGAGCCTCATCAAAGCTTTCAGTTCTTCATCAGAAAAGATTTCCTCTTTTTGTTCACGTTTCTGAAAAAGAAGATCTTTCACAGAAGTTCCTTTTAAGACGGCCTCCCGTGTTAATTGAACGTAGAGTTGATTCACTGGCGAGGAGCGCCATGCGGCAACCGCCTCAACCTTCTTGTCGTATCCTTGTTCTTCCATCAAATCAACTTTGTCTTTAACTTTTGTTGCGGCTTGAACAGGATCACGAGAAAGACGGCGAAAATCAACCAATGTTAATGTACGTAATTCATCCAAAGGTCCAGAAAGACGTTTCGTAAAGATCACCTCTTGCATGCTTGGTCTTACGGATGGTTGAGGAGCCCTAGGACGTTGTTCTCGTGCTTGCTCCACAATAGATCGAACCTTTCCTACATCAATCTTACCTTCACGTTGTAATAATTCGTGTTGAGCAGAAATAGCGGCACTCGTGCGACTCATGGGAGGAGCCACAGGCAAAACCCGTTCTGTAGGCATTTTACCCGTAAGACTAATGTAACGTTTGGATAAAACCTGTTCCTCTTTTTGGACGTGTTGTTCAAGAGCTTGTGCTTTCTCTTCTTTTTTAATCCTTACCTCTTCTTGCTCCTCTTTTTGTTCCTGTTGTTGTTGCTTCAACAAAAGACTCTGATAGACTTCTACATGACCCTCTAACCTCTCTAAAAGGTCTGCTAGATGACGACCAGAAACGCCTAAACCACCTTTATCAATAGACTGTTCAAGCTGTGAACGAACCTGAACCGGATCTCTCACATCACGCACTCGTGACTCAATAAGCTTGCGACAACGATCTTGTAAAAGAGGTTCTTCAAAATGAAACGAAGGATCTTTACAAATATCATTCACAATGGAAGGAACATCGGCAGGACCTTTTTCGTTCAAAATCTCTGATGCACGCGTTTGAACCTGAATCACTTCCTTTTCATCTTCACGAGTAAAAGCTTCAATCTGAGGAACGTGAGGAATCTTCTGTTTTTTCCCAAACTGTTTTTCTTGGCGATCCTCATCAAAATCGGACAAGATCTGTTCAGACAACACTTCATCAAACCCAAGTCCATTAAACGTGACGGGCTCCATCAAACGAAATTTCGTTTCTTCTCTGGAATAATCCTTTTTCAAATAATGAACGAGAATAGAAATAAATCTATGACGCATTCGCTCATTTTCAACGCCGGGCAAGGAAGAGACATAGGCTGTGACATAGGTCTCTGGTAAAAGACTTTGTGCTAAATCAGCTCCACTTCCCCATTCTTTAATTACTGCCCTTAAAGGGAGAGAAAAAGAGCCGCCCAAAGGAAGCAAGATGTGCGACCCTATAGAAATACCTAATTCATCTTTGATTGTTTGAATAAACTGACTTGATTCTTTTTTCCCTTGGACAAGACGAAAAACTTCTAATCCCAAAAAAGCAGGGTTCGGATCTTCCACGCCAACTTCCTTCAACAACTTTTCGTACAATTTCAGTGTGGAAGCGCTACGCAAAACAGAAACGACTTTATCGTCTATGCTTTGCGGTATTTGTACTGTTTGAACCTCCTCACCCATAAACACTTATTTTAAACATTTTTTGCTTTTTGTTGCTCCAAACGTTCGCGTACTTTTTTCAATTTTTCAGCTTGAGCATGAAGATTGGCAATTTTACGATTTGCTTCTTTAACCCCCTTCACTTGTTCTGAATCTAACTGTGTAACAGCATCAACCATTTGATCAAGTTCAGCTTGAAGATTATTCAATTCTGGATTGGCTTTCACAGCATCCTCTGCCTGAGTTTTCTTTTGAACATGAATATTTCGAGCGTCTTGAACAAACTTCTCAGCAGCACTTACCTCAGAAACATCTCCTGATTTTTGAGCTTCCATAAGCAAAGCCTCGGCTGCCTGCACATCTTGCATGGCCCTGGTGACTTCTTGTTGGGTATCTGTTTCGACTTTTCTGCGTATAGCTTCTACCTGTTCTCGTTTACGATCCATTCGCTGCTTCAACTCCCCTGTTCGTTGTCCAATCAGAACATCACGTTGATTTTCTAATTGAGAAGCTTGTGTTTTTGTGGTGGATTCTTGAGTTGAAAATTGATCAACGGCCGCTTGAATACGATTCTTTGACGCGTTGCCAAACTGACCTGTCACATAGGATTCTGGACTGTCTCCTTGTTCAAGCACTGGAACAGCGCCAAAACCAGAAGCGGTTTCCATGGCTGAACGTTTGGTATCAAGCACGGCCAATGTATCCGTGGCTGCCTGTGATTTGGTTCTGGCAATACTCGCGCGCATACGATCCATAGACACAGCCATTCTTGATCGATCTTGATCGGAGGTCGCTGGATCGTTGTATCGTTTTTCTACTTCTGTAATCACTTTTTGTGCACTTGAGGCATCGTCTTGATTTAGGGCTCGTACCAACTGACCTTCTAATTCGGTTTCCGCTTTTAATTCGGCAACATTCGTATTTTTGACATCAATTTGTCCTAAGAGAGATGCTTTTTTAGCATCTGCACGACCTTGTAAAATCGCATCATAGGAAGAAATCGCTTGACCATCTTTTGTTACAAAACCAGACTGCATCTGTTTTAGATGTTTTTGAACTGCCACATCTTTCAGGGCGTCATCTTGCAAAGATTTCACATCGTCCCAATTCTTTAAGAGAGCAGTGCTACCTGTAAAATCAGCGTTCGCCTTCTTAAAATCCTTAATGGAACCTGTTTTTGCGGCATCATGTTTAAAGTCGCCCTCAAATTTATCTCCATGCTGTCGCCAAAGTTTCTCAAGTGAACCAGAATCGCGTAACTGTTTTTGCAAACGTGAATCTCCCATGGCTTGATCCAAGATTGCCATCGCTTCTGCTTCTCCCACTTTTGTGCTGGAAGGATTGTTTGCATATTTGTCTCCCAATGCGGCGATCGTGTCACGCGACATCCCCTTGAGACCTTCTTTTTGTTTCTTCACTTCAGCTACACGTTCCAATCCAGCTGCATCAGAAGCAGCCCCTTTTCTTTTGGCTGCCATACGTTCAATGGGAGAAATACCGGTTTTCTTTCCAAATTCTTCTAATACTTTATAAGTTCCCGTCTTTACCCCTTCCTTTGCAGAACTAATCGCACGAGAGGCACGCGCTGAACCAGGGATGTATCGTGCTCCAGCGGCAAGCACGGCAGGCATTGCGTAAGCGGCTTTGATAACTCCACGGGTTGCAAGACTTCCCCCCTTTAATCCAAGACCGATACCCGTTGCAGCACCCGCCCCTAAGACACCCGCGGTAATTTGTGGAATACGTTTTGCGTATTTATTGATACCTGAACTAATCATGGATCCGGCCATGCCGCTGCAAAATTGTGTGGCCGCTTTGAGTCCAGAAAATAATAATGCCATTCCGATCAAAAAGCTTAAGAAATTATTTAATTCAAGCAACGATGAGGTGAAATCCGCATTGTTTGAATTCGTCCCCACATTAAATCCAGAGTTCGCGGCAATATTTCCTGCCCCCGCAACGGCAAGCGTGAGCCATAAAAAGAATGCGAGAACTGGACCCACCGCCACCATACACTTAAACTCCGTCCACCATTCCTGATACGCGTTGGTTTTAATAAGATCACCCGTTCCACCCACAAACCAGGCAAGAGGTGCCATCACAATCAACACCCACAACATGATGATGCGGAATAACAAAACAGCCACAAGAACAATGAGCGTTCCTAACACCCAAAGCGTGAGGATAACGGACATCACACCAGCCGCAAAAAAATCAAAAGAATTTCCAGCTCCCGAACCACCCTCCCCTTTAATCGTCGTGATAACAGAAGAACTCTGACTGACAGAATAAATTTGATTGAGTCCCAACAGTTGGATGAAATTTCCAGCGGCAATTTCACGAAGGGCATTGGCAAAAGTCAGCATGATCACCTGTCCAAAATCGATCATGATGCCACAAAGAGTCTTTGAAAAATTGATCACAATGGCAAAAATCAATAACCGAGGAACTTGTTGCTGCCATTTAAAACGAGAGTGTCCAAAAATGGTTCCAAAGGCAATGATAATCAACACGACCACAAAGAACATGTTGACCGTATCGCGCACAATCGCCCAACCTGCTGTGACAACAGGATTTCCAGTAAAATTGTTGTACGTCATGATAGGAACCATGACATCAATCAGCAAAACAATCGCTTTTGTGAGTACAGAGGCAATATCAAACGCAAACTCTGCAAACATCTGAAGAATGGAATCAACATCAAGAATCGCAGCGTGAGCAGGCAATCCAATAAAAAACAAAAGAAACGATGAAACAAAAAAGAGTCCAGTTCGCAATTTCTGGTTGGTGATCTTCTTCGTGTTCAACAGAACCCATGACATAAACTAGTAAAAGTATAGCACGAAAACCACGTCCGACTGACATTCAAATGGGGATAATGAAATAAAAAACCGGACGAGCATGTCCGGTTGCGTTGTGATAAAAACTAACCACCCATAAAATCACCTATCCATTTTGACTTACTAAAAAGATTCTCCTTTTCTTTTAGCACCTCCCTGTCTAGAGCTGGTTGTTGTCTGTGAACCCGTTGCCGTCTGGCATAAGTCCTTCGGTCGGATTCCAAGACACCGCGATAAGCCATTCTTCCCATGCGGTTGCGTTATCCATCAGTTCGCACAGGTCCGAACCCATGGCACACAAACTCGCATTCTGCCACCAGTACCAATTACTCATGTTCGTAGTAGGATTTTCACCGTCAGTCCCATGGCTGGAAATCAATGTAAGCTGAACAGAACAAAAACTTGAAAAATGGGAAAAATCGATCTCGTAATATCCAGAATTATTGGCAAAAACAAGATCTCCAGAGGTCAATATTCCATCAAAACACCCGCCGTTGCCATACACATAGCTAGGGAGTGCATCAATAGAATTTGTGAGCCAAACATCCTCTGCCATCAAAAGTGTTTCCATAAGTCCATCACTCTCTTGATCAACCAAACAAGCCTCTTTCCCGTCACAAGAATCACTCAATACGACAGGAATTTCTTCACTTGAACTCTCAGGAGATGGTTCTGGTGTTTGTTCTGGAATGACCGGAACCAAAGTCGGTGTTTGTACTTGCTCTGGGTTATCGGGTGTCATCTGTTCAAAAGGAGTCTCAGAAGGTGGAGGACCTCCGGATTCCTCACCCTTAAGATCCATTCCACCACCACAAGTGGTAATGGCCATAATATCCAAACATCCGTTGTCTGTGGCGCAACTCCCCAAAGAGTGCAGCTGGCTCACCAATGTGTCTTCAACCGTTAAAATGGAGTGAGTGAAGGCATTCATGAGTACATAGACATTCCAACTCTGCACAGGAAGAGCCGTCCCATCGGAGATCACATACACATCGGAAGCACCTTCTTCTTTCACGAATGTCCCGTCACGCAATCCGACCGTCTGAGAGCTCACTGGCCAATCGGTAATATACCCACTGGTCTGAGTGTAAGTCTCCGGCGGATTGGTCGAATCATATCCGAGTCCCCAAGAAGCCATCACGCTTTCCCAACCCACTGTATTTACCCGAGCGCGATAGCGATTGGGGTCTATGCTTGATCCGACAATCAGCCAAAGCTGCTGTTGGGTATCAAAAAACGCATTGATATATCCGGAATCCCCTATCTCCTGTGCTTCCCCAAAACACTCAAACTCCTGACGAGAAATAAGAAGGAGATCTTCAAAGTCATAATGGAAACTCCAGAACACGTCCTCATTTTCAATCCAACGAAGCCGCCCGTCTTCTAACACGTACACACGCGCATTGTCTGGAGTTTTGACAAGGACACCATTGGGATGCCATAAGGCAATAGGTAAACTCGACTCATAAAAATCTCCGTCATGAGAGTTACTGTCGGTCTGAACCCCACAGACAAACTCTTCAGAAACGATCTCTTCAAAACCCGTGCGTTCACTGGCATTAGCTGTCCAATAGGAGGCAGAAACAGACACTCCATCTTGAGCCGCTTGCGCAGCATCTCCTTCATGCAGACCAATATGAATGTGATCACCACTGCAATTGCCTGTACATCCTTCGTATCCGATAAGCTGACCTGAGGTGACTTCCTGACCATTGGTTAAAAAAATCTCCGATAAATGCGCGATCACCACATACTTTTGATTTCCTACATCAATGTTGATGTGATAACCAAAACCAGATGTGGCAGATTCTGTATGAACAAAGGCAATACCGCTCACAGGAGCAAAAACTTCCTCATTATTGGCATTATCCGTATCCAGATCAATGTCGTACTGGGTTGAAACACTCGTATGACTGTAGGAACCAAAAGCCCCTTGCGTACACAACAGTTCTCTTCCTGAAGGAATGGGGAGTTGAAGAAGTAAATCGCTTCCCCCTTGTTCATCTAATACCTCGTTGTCTACAGATATCTGCGATGTACAACCAATAAAACCCACGGACAAAAAGGAAACAAGAAGACAAATCACTTTCCATAGACGATTAAAAGACATGATGGATTCTCCCATGATACAAACGAACAATTCATGGGTTGGTTTCCACAATGGTCAACCTTCCCGGGCGGCACGCCAGATCTTGCGTGCCGGCCCGTGTGGGTCGACCAGTTCTACCCCCATTCTTCTGCCCCCTATTTCAGAAGAACGAGCGTTGATCATCACCACCTTTCACCCCATCGCCGCATTTGGGAACGTTTTATTGTGCCTGTTGAGACCTCTTGAAAACCCGAAGGTTGTTGAAAGACCTCTTACGTTTCCTCCTGCAAACAGGAGAGTTATTTGTGTGTGATCTATCTTTAGAAAATCAAAAAACCGTTTGAACGTCAAACGGTTTTTTGCTAAATTAAGAACTTTTTTTGTTAACCTTTTTCTTACATCAATAAATGACTGAACACACTTACGTTAATAAACAAACATTATTTTGTGTTTATAAGGATCAAACGCACACAATGTGAACAACCTTATTTTTTTTCCTTTTTTGTAAGACGATCTTTTCCAACCCATGGACGCAATACCTCTGGCACAACAATCGATCCGTCTTCCTGTTGATAATTTTCCATAATCGCAATAATGATTCGTCCAACCGCAAAGGCGGTTCCATTGAGAGCATGAGCCAACACATTCTTGCCTTCCATACGCACACGCGTATTTAAACGACGTGTCTGGAAATCCGTTGTGTTGGAGGTGGAATGGGTCTCACGATAAGTATGCTGTGCCGGCATCCAGGTTTCAACGTCGTAAGTGCGTGCAGAAGGAGCTCCTGTGTCACCGGTACACAACTTCATCACGCGGTGAGGAAGCTTTAACCCTTGCATCAAACGTTCCTGAAGGGAGAGTATAAGTTCGTGTTCCTGATCAGAAACTTTAGGAGAGGTAAAACTGAACATTTCAATTTTATCAAACTGATGGACACGCAAAATCCCTTTCGTATCTTTGCCATAACTGCCAGCTTCGCGTCGATAACAAGGTGAAAAACCAACATATCGCACAGGAAGTACATCTTCTTCAAGAATGGTATTCATGAGCATTGGACCAATCGCCTGCTCAGAGGTTCCAATCAAGACAAGATCATCATTCTTCAAGTGATAAATCTCGTCTTCTCCGCCATGTTCCAAATATCCCATCGCTCCCATCGCGGCTGTAGAAATAAGATGTGGAGGAAACACAGGAACAAATCCTTCTTTCATGGTTTCTTGAAGAGCGTATTGCAACAGAGCAAGCTCTAACAACACCCCATCTCCTTTTAAGTAAACAAAACGAGCTCCGGAAACGTTAGCTGCCGCATCCATATCAATGATGTCCAAGGCCTGACCAAGTTCCAAATGATCCTTTGGCTCAAAAGAGAATAGTGTCGGTTCTCCAAAAACACGCATGACCTCATTGGCTGATTCATCACGTCCAACAGGCACGTCCTCTCGCATGATGTTTGGATAACGACGCAATTCTTGAGCCAGTTGGGTTTCAACCTGCACAAGTTCTGCCTCTTTTTCTTTCACCTGTTCTTTGATAGTTTTTCCTTCCTCAACTAATACTTTACGTTCATCAGGTAAGCTCACAGAAGGAATAACAGAGGCGATCTCGTTTCCTCGTGTGCGAAGAGACTGAACTTCTTCAATAAGGACTAACCGGCGCTCATTCAAAGAAAGAGCGATCTGAATATCAATCGTTTTGCCACGATTTTCATTGTTCGTAGCCACGCGTTCTGGCTCCTCAAGGAGACGTTTTATGTCAATCATACAAGCCTCATCATGCCCGATTTAGAAAAAAATGGAAAGATCACAAAAAATAAAAAACGAGGGTGTTAAACCTCGTTCGTAAAGAATGTCCAGGATCACTTCAACCCTGTGCACATCTTGAAACGTGCGTCGCAGGTGATGGTCGTCATCCCTGAACGGATCGTCAGAGAACCTGTCTGGGGTTGTGAGCGTCCTGGAAGGTCAACACTCACCTGATAGATCCCCTCGGGAATCGCGAGAACACCACCTGTAATGACAAATGTGCCTTTCTCTCCTGTAAGGACTACCTTTGCCGTTGTATCAGCTTTGAGAAGCACTCTCACTTGAGAGTCAGGTAGACTGGGTTCTGGATGAGGAATCTCTGGAACGGTTCGCGGTGTGGTAGAGACAGAAGACATCTGAATAGTCTCTCCCAACTTAACCACTTTAGGCTTCTTTAACGGAATCGGAATCGGGGTCACACGAGAGACAGGAACCTCAGACAACGGAGTCTCATGGATGATGGGGACGTTCGTCTCTTGTGTCTGCAGTGGAAACTCCGATTCAACAACGAATGGATAATGAGACAGGCTCTCCTGTTGAGTCTGTCTTTCAAACCATATCTCTCCACTGATAAAAACGGTTATGTAAACCACAATAGTCACACACACAATCCAGACCAGACGACGTCCTATTGTCCTAGAAGATGGAACTTCGATGATCGCGGACTCGACCTCATCCTCAGGAGCTTCTTCAGCACTGATTTCGAAAGATTCGTCCTGAATCTGTGCGTCATCACTTGGAGGATAATATTCCCAAGCCTCTCCTTCATCCTGTTCTGCATCCAGTCCAGGGACTTGCGCAATAACACTCTCATCCCCTTGAAAGACATGGGCATCACCCCATCCTGAAATATCCACTGCATCGCGATCGATCACCCCTTTAAAAGACAACCGTTTTTGCAACGCTTTCGTGCGAGCAGGAGCACTCCCCAGCTTTTGGGTGACGATCGAATCCTCGGGAAGTTCTGCAAGACATTCTTCCAGTGCTTGAATCATCGCGTTTGCGGACTCGAAGCGCTGTTCAGGAAGGATAGAAGTCGCTTTTTTGATAATCCCTTTGAGAACTTCCGGAACTGGATCCCACCAATGTGGTTTTCGAGCCAGCTGTGAAAAGAACGGCTCAAACTGCAGATCCATGTTCGCAACCATCTGGAACAGGGTCACACCAACAGCGTACTGATCTGCGCGACCATCAATGTCTGCAGCGCCATCTAATTGCTCAAAGGACATAAACGCCATAGTCCCTATGGCGTTTCCATCATTAGTCAGTCGCTTAAGATCCGCACCAACCATTGCGATTCCAAAGTCTGCTACCTTCACATTTCCATCCAAATCAAACAGGACATTTTCCGGCTTGATATCCCTATGCACAATCTTTTCGTCGTGTGCGGCTTGGAGACCTTTCAGGATCGCGATCGTAACGTGCACGGCTTGACGAGCGGGCATAGGGCCAAACTCATCTAGATGATCTGCAAGACAACCCCCCGGCATGTACTCCATGATGATGTAAGGATGATCCTCAGGAAACTCTCCAACTTCTCCCATATCGTACACTTTTACCACATGGGGATTATTGATCCGATCCATGATCTTCGCTTCGTTTTCAAAGCGAGTCCTGAGTGTTGGGGAACTCGACAGTCCTTGAGACACAAGCTTGATCGCTCGCCTGCCAAACACTTTGTGATTGACCAAAACCACATAACCCATGGCCCCTGACCCAAGCACCTCTTCCACTGTATAGGACTTCAGAGGCGTCAAGATTTTTCGCACTCTGTGAAAAATTTCTGCATCCACGTCATTCATGCCTAGACTCCTTTTGAGGAGAAAGATTTTTCTTGGTGCTCTTGTGCCCAAACTTAAACTGAAAACTGATGCCTAAACCGGTAAAGAGAACTCCTGAAACGCCAGTAATAACCGATGCGGTTCCCAAACCATTCACACGGTCCTCAAGTCCCAGACGCTGATCGTCCAAGGTCGCAGGATCTATATACTGATTCTTCTGGTTCATGGCGATGG
>Ga0208373_1003526_pt1 | contig 15247 bp, 9 predicted proteins | sample RifOxyC2_FD_184036 | JGI IMG/M metagenome (GOLD analysis project Ga0208373, IMG submission 184036) | Soil microbial communities from Rifle, Colorado - Rifle Oxygen_injection C2 (SPAdes) | ecosystem: Environmental > Terrestrial > Deep subsurface > Rock core/Sediment | place: Rifle, Colorado...
CGGCATTTTTGGAAGAGATGTTAAAAATTTTTAACATCTCAGAATAAGAAGGTAGACGGCGATTTTTTCGGAAAAATTTTTTGATGCTGGCGAGTCTGTCTTCAATCATGGGAACAATTATAGTAAACAAGTGTTCACTAAATCAACTGATTATTATTATCGGTCATACCATTCTTCATGGAGAGTAATTTTAGCAGAAGATGTATCAATAGTTAAATATTGGGCGAAGCCGTAAAGAATCATGCCTGAGGCAGCAAAGCATTTTGTTTCATCAACTTCACCAAAATGATTATGACCGATTATATAAAATTCGTCATTTTTTTGATTATACTGCTTGTTTATATATATCTTTGAGCCTTTATTAAGATGCCCAAATAAAATTTGGACAGCTATTTTTCCAAATATTTTGACAAATAGATTACGGATGATATGTCCAGCTAACATTCCGTAGTGTTTAAATTCCCAGCTGAAATGGAATCTGGTATCGAGGGTAGGCCTGGTTAAATGACCGTGCTCGATTAAAAATTTTTTATTATTAATAATAATTTGATGTCTGTTTTTTTGTGAAACAGAAAATAACCCGACTCTATTATCAGAAACTTTTTTCAGATCGTGATTACCGAATAAGTAAACAGCCTCTTTCTTTTTTAAAAGCGGAAATAATTGTTTCCACGGTGATTTGATAAATTCATCAAACGTATTCATATAGCTATCAAAAAAATCTCCATTGATTATTACCTGGTCTGATTCGCTTATTATTTTCTTGAGAAAGTCAAACTTCTTTTGATCAAAAGGGAGATAGAGGTGGGTGTCGGAAAAAACTAAAATTTTCATTTTTTTAACATCAAGGCAATGACATTCTTCGGTACTTCTTCGTAGTGGCTTGGCTCCATGTAAAAGACGCCCCGGCCTTCAGTTAAAGATCTTATGATTGTTGCATATCCGGAAAGTTCGGATAACGGAACATGACTTTTAATGACAACTGCACGGCTTCGTTTTTCTGTTCCTAATATTTTTCCTCTTTTTGATGAAATATCGCCAATAGCTACTCCCATAAAAGCTTCCGGAATAGTTACTTCCAGCTTCATTATTGGTTCTACGAGTGTTGGGCCAGCTTGTTTTACTGCATCATGTAGAGCCATTGACCCGGCAATCTTAAAAGCGATGTCAGATGAATCGACATCATGGTAGCTGCCATCAACTAATGTCACTTGAATATCGGTGATAGGATAACCCAAAAGAACACCTTTTTCTGTGGCTTCCATCACGCCTTTTTCTACAGATGGTATAAACTCTGAAGGAATTGTTCCTCCTTTAATTTTATTGATGAATTTGATTCCTTCACCTCTTGCTAAAGGTTCAACATTAATGACACAGTGTCCGTACTGTCCATGACCTCCTGTTTGTTTGATATATTTTACCTCGACATCGTTAGCAGGTTTTGTAATTGTTTCTTTATAGGCGACCTGAGGTTTACCAACCGTAACATTCATTCCCATTTCTCGCTTCATCCGGTCAACTAAAATTTCCAAATGAAGCTCTCCCATTCCAGACATTATTGTTTGATTGGTTTCATGGTTGACCTTAACTCTAAAAGTCGGATCTTCTTCAGCTAACCTTTGCAAGGCATAAGACAACTTTTCCTGATCAGCTTTGGTGGTCGGTTCAATTGCGAGAGAAATTACCGGCTCCGGGAAATTGATCTGCTCAAGAATAATAGGACTGTTTTGATCAGACAAAGTATCACCGGTTTTTGTATCTTTTGGACCGATGACGGCGATGATTTCTCCGGAATATGCTTTATCAATTTCTTCACGGGAATTGGCATGCATAAGAAGAATTCGGCTGACCCTTTCCTGCTTATTTCTATTGACGTTATAAACATAAGAACCGGATTCCAAAACCCCGGAATAAATTCTGACATAAGTTAGCTTTCCAACGTGGGGATCAAGTTGAATTTTAAAGGCTAAGCCGGTAAATTTTTCCTGCTGATTTAGAGCTCGTTTTTCTTCAAGCTTGGTCAAAGGATTAATTCCGACAATATCTTTTAAATCAAGAGGGGAGGGGAGGAAATCAACTATTGCATCAAGAACCGGCTGAACGGCTTTATTTCTTAGAGATGTTCCACAATAAACAGGAACTATTTTATATGCGATTGTTGCTTTTCTTAAAGTAGCCTTTAATTCATCAACGGTGATCTCTTCTCCATTTAAATATTTATTTAGAAGAGTATCGTCGTGTTCAGCAATCTGTTCAATCATTTTTGAACGGGCTTTCGTAACTTTATCTTTTATATCTTCCGGAATAGCATCAGTGACGGTATATTTAATACCCTGTGGATCTTGGTCCCAAATTTTAGCTTTCAAAGTCAAAAGATCAATCACGCCTTTAAATTCAGATTCTTTTCCAATCGGAACGGTCATAATTATCGGATTAGCCCCTAGTCGATCTTTAATTTCGGCAACGGTTGCCTCAAAATCAGCTCCGAGCTTATCCATCTTATTAATAAAACAAATTCGCGGAACTTTATATTTGTCGGCTTGGCGCCAGACGGTTTCTGACTGACTTTGGACTCCTTCTTCAGCATCAAAAACGACAACGCCTCCATCAAGAACCCGAAGTGAACGTTCAACTTCAGCAGTAAAATCAACGTGTCCAGGGGTATCAATGATATTTATTCTTGTGCCATTCCAAAAAGTAGTGGTTGCTGCAGAAACAATGGTAATCCCTCGCTCCCTTTCTTGAGGCATCCAGTCAAGTTGAGTATCACCATCGTCAATATCTCCGATCTTGTAAGTCTTTCCGGTATAAAAAAGAAACCTTTCGCTAGTTGTTGTTTTCCCGGAGTCAATATGAGCGATCACGCCTATATTGCGGATTTTATCTAGTGGGACATTACGATTTTTAGTGACAACCGGTTGTTGAGCCATATATTAGTTTATAAAGTTTTTAAAGTTTGTAATGTTTATAAAGTAGTTTTCCTTTATGAACTTTATGAACTTTCTAACTTTATGAACTTAAGCTTTACCACTTAAGATGTGAGAATGCTTTATTGGCATCTGCTAATTTTTCAGTCTGAGCTTTCTTTGCGACGGCGGCTCCCTGATTTTTAGAAGCCTCAATAATTTCAGCCAATAATTTTTGATCAAATGTGTGAAATTCCTTATTAGTTCTGGCTTTTGCTGCATCAATAATCCAGTTTAAGGCCAACTTTAGTTTTCTTTCTCTTCTGACTTCAATTGGAACTAAGTAAGAAGCACCTCCAAGGCGTCGTGGTTTGACTTCATGAATAGGGGAAACATTCTCAATCGCCAGATGAAGCAATTTTAGAGGATCTTCTGAATGCTTTTTTAATTCTTCAATCATTTTATAAACAAGTCCCTCGGCAACCGATTTTTTACCGTTGATCATCAAATAATTGATTAATTTAGCCACTTCAAGACTATTAAAAAACTTGTCTTTCTTGAATATCCTTTTTTTGTAACTATGTCTTGGCATAATAATTAGTCTATAAAGTTTATAAAGTCTTTAAAGTTCATAAAGTATTTTACTTTATAGACTTTACGACTTTATGGACTTTAAGAACTTTTAATTTGTGGTTTCTTTGTACCGTATTTTGATCTTGAGCTGGTTCTTTTTTCAACTCCTGCCGCATCAAACTTACCGCGGACAATATGGTATTTTACTCCAGGCAAATCTTTAACTCTTCCACCTTTGACTAAGACAATTGAATGTTCTGCTAAGTTGTGACCGACACCTTGAATATAGGCGGTCACTTCCATTTTATTTGAAAGTCTGACTCTAGCTACTTTTCTTAAAGCCGAGTTAGGCTTTTTTGGCGTCATGGTTTTAACTATCGTACAAACGCCACGCTTTAATGGATTGTTTGTCTTGTTATATCGCCTTTTTAACGAGTTGAAACTCATTTTCAAAGCAATCGATTTGGATTTTTTAATCCTGTTTTTTCTCTTCCTTTTTATCAGTTGGTTGATTGTTGGCATATTGATTTGCAAACTTACCGTAATATTTACTAATTAGCTCACTGGTGACGGGAATTAATCTGCCAATTATAACATTTTCTTTCAGTCCTAACAAGTAATCTGTCTGACCCTTGATAGCCGCCGATGATAAGACGCTGGTTGTCTGTTCAAATGATGCGGCTGATAACCAAGAGTCAGTGTGGATTGCCGCTCGAGTAATTCCTAGAATTGAAACTTTACCACTGGCCGGTCTTTCTCCCTTTGACAAAACCCGTTTATTTTCTTCTCCAAAACGAATTTTTGAAACAACCTCATCTTTAATTAAGGAAGTGTCACCTTCATCTTCAATAATAACTTTATCGCTCATTTTTCGGATAATGACTTCAAAATGTTTATCATGAATGGCAATTCCTTGGGATTCATAAACGTCTTGAATCTCATCCAACAAGTAAATTTGAGCTGATCTCAATCCTTTAATAGCTAAAATATCATCTATGTCAAGATATCCTTCAGACATGGCTGTTCCAACACTTATCAGATCTCCATCTTTGATCTTTAGTTTCTGGGCTTTTGGAATTGTAAATTTCTGTTCCTGGACAGTTGAATCCTTGCTGAGAGCAGAAATAGTTATATCATAAATTTCTTTATCTGTATCTTCAACAATGGCAACTTTTCCGGCAATTTCTGCAATTGGGGAGACAATTTTTGGTGTTCTGGTTTCAAATAGCTCCTCAACTCGTGGAAGTCCCTGAGTAACATCGGAAATAACAATTCCTCCAAAGTGCCTGACCCTCATTGTTAACTGGGTTCCTGGTTCTCCAATTGATTGAGCTGCCATTACTCCAACCGGAACTCCAATCTCAACTATTTTATTAGTTGAAAGATCTGTTCCATAACATTTCTGACAGACCCCATATGGGGAACTACAGTAAAGAGGCGATCGGACAGTGACTTTAGTAATGTTATTTTTTTCGATTAAGGCAATTTTTTCGTCATCAATCAACTCGTTAGCTTTTAAGATAGTTTCTTTATTTTCAGTAACCAGGTCATTAAGGATAAAGCGGTTTCTGATTCTTTCCTTAAATTTGTCGCCTCGGGTTGTTCCTGTTGAAACTGTCAATCCTTCTTTAACCAAACAGTCTTCTTCACGGACAATCATATCATGAGAGGTGTCAACAAGCCGGCGCGTTAAGTATCCAGCATCGGCTGTTTTTAAAGCTGAGTCGGTCAAACCTTTTCTTGCGCCCCGGGCTGATATAACATATTCAAATATTGATAGACCTTGACGATAGTTTGATTTGGTTGGGACCTCGATAATTTTTCCTAACGGATCAACAACGAGACCTTTCATAGCCGCCAATTGTTTTAGTTGTTCTTTTGATGCTCTCGCTCCTCCTGATTTAATAATTATTTTTACAGGATTTTCTTCATCAAGTGCATTCCAAGTTTTGTCAGCTAATTTTTCTGTAACATCAATCCAAAGCTTATTTGAATAGCGTCTTTTTTCTTCAGAAGTAAGTAGCCCTTGTTCAAAATTTTTAGTAATTTTTTTAATTTCATTTTCAGTTTCGCCGATAATTTTGCTTTTTTCCGGAATTATCTGACAGTCAAATATTGATAAAGATAGACCACCGGCAATTGTTGAAGCCCAGAAACCAATTTCTTTAAGGCGGTCAATTAATTCTCCGACTTTTTCATTTTCAAAAATTTTCATGGCAGCAACTACGATATTCTTTAGATCAGAAGCTTTTACTTCAGCGTTTACAAATCGAAGCTCTGTGGGAAGGGCTTGATTAAAAATAATCCGGCCAACAGTTGTCTTAATTATTTTTCCGCCAACCCCAACGTTTATTGGTTGTCTTAATTTAATTTTGCCAACGGCCTGAAATCTCATCGCTTCGTTTTCTGTCGCAAAGAACTTTAAGTCTTCTAAACTTTCAGTATCCAAATGACTGTCAATTGTCGTTAAATAATAGCAACCTAACGCCATCTCTTTATTTGGAAGAACAATAGGGGAACCGTCGGATGGTTTTAAGAGATTATGGTAAGGAAACATTCTTTGCTTAACTTCTTCAATTGCTTTACTAGATAATGGTAAAAATACTCCCATGGCGTCTCCATCAAAATCGGCGTTATATCCGGAACAAACGGCAGGATGAAGTTTTATTGCATTATCGTCGGTAAGAACAGGATAAAAACCCAATACTGAAAGCTTATGAAGAGTTGGAGCACGGTTAAGTAATACCGGATGATCTTTTGTAATCTCTTCCAAAATATCATAAACAACTGAATCTCTTTTTTCCAAGAACAATTTTGCGCTCTTGATATTTGGTGCTAATCCTCTAATAATAATTTCGTGCAGAAGATAAGGTTTAAATAATTCCAAGGCCATTTCTCTCGGGAGACCGCACTGATTAAGTTTTAATTCCGGACCAACAACAATAGTTGAACGTCCAGAATAATCAACTCGCTTACCAAGTAGATTTTGTCGGAAGCGGCCCTGTTTCCCACGCAAAATATCGGAAAGGGATTTTTGGACTTTAGTATTGGCACCGGTTGAACGGCTTTTTCCTCGAGATTTTTGTAAATCAATTAATGAATCAACTGCTTCTTGAAGCATTCTTTTTTCGTTCCTCAAAATAATTTCCGGAGCTCCAAGATCAATTAACTGTTTTAAACGGTTATTTCTATTAATAACCCGTCGGTAAAAATCATTTAAATCAGAAGTAGCAAACTTACCACCTGGTAACTGAACAACCGGACGGAGATCAGGAGGAATAACAGGCAAAACCGTGAGAACAATCCATTTCGGATCAATCTTAGCTTTAATAAAAGCCTCAAGAACTCGGGCTTTCTTTAGAAGTTTATTTCTTTTTTCTCCCTTAGTTTCATTTAATAATTCCAAAGAGCGGGCATATTGTTTTGCAAGATCAAAGTTTGAAAGGATTTCATACAAAACTTCCGAGCCCATACCAACGCTTAAAAAATCAGAAACGTTGTTTTCCTTAAAAAATAGGTAATCATCTTCTTCAATTACATCAAATGGTCTTATTGAGCGGGCAATCTTTGCGACTCTTTCAAAATAAGCTGATTTTTTAGTCTTTGTGTCGGTCTGTTCATTTGACAATAACTTTAGTTGCTCACGTTTTTTAAATTCGACTTCTTGCTTGGCGATTTCCCATTGTTCACGGTGAGCGATTTTTTTCTCAAGAAGCTGATATTGTTTTTCAAAGTTGATATTGATTTCTTCTTCTTTTTTAACAAAATCCTCTTCAATCTTTTTTAATTCATCTTTTTGTAACTGATCAATAGTTTTTAAAGTTTTTTTCTGATTTTCTTTATCAACTTCTTTAACTAAATAAAGAGCATAATAAATGATCCGTTCAAGAGCCTGCGGAGGAACATCTAGAATAATGCTTAAAGTTGACGATGTTCCTTTGAAATACCAAATATGAGCGATAGGAGAAGCAAGTTTTATATGACCCATTCTCTCTCTTCTGACGGCTGAAGTTGTAATCTCAACTCCACAACGGTCACATACTATTCCCTTATAACGCATTCTTTTGTACTTGCCACAATAACATTCGTAGTCTTTTGTCGGTCCGAAAATCCTTTCATCAAAAAGTCCGTCTTTTTCGGCTCTAAAAGTGCGGTAGTTAATGGTTTCCGGTTTAATAACTTCTCCATGAGACCATTTAATGATCGTTTCTGGAGAGGCAAAGGTAATTCTTAATCCGGAAAAATCAACTGTATTAATATCTTCCATAGTTATTTAGCGTAATCAATTGATAAGCCCAAAGCGTTTAATTCTTTAACAAGGACATGGAATGATTCCGGAACTGATGATTGTGGAATATCAACACCCTTAATTATTGATTCAAAAGCTTTAGTTCGGCCGCGGACATCATCACTCTTGATTGTTAATAATTCTTGTAAAGTATAAGGAACCCGGTGTGATTCAAGCGCCCAGACTTCTCCCAACGGTTGTTGAGTAACAAGTGAGTATGGTCCAACTGATCGGGCATGGAACTTATCTTCAATCATGTGGATTAGTTTGATGATATAGCTTGTTCCAACAAGGGCTTTTCTTTCGTAAGGTAAACCTGTTTGACCATCATATAAAGTGACTTTGTTATCAATGGGTAGTCCGGATTTTTTAAGTTCATTAGTAATAAAATCTTCTTTAATTTTTTCAAAAACAGGAATAGAAATATCGGTGCTTGTATGTTTTGCGATTACTCCCATCAAATTTTCAAATAATTGACCTAAGTTCATACGGGAAAGAATTGAGAGAGGGGATAAGATTACATCAACAGGTGTTCCGTCTTCAAGGTAAGGCATATCCCATGAAGGTAATATCTTTGAAATAACACCTTTGTTTCCGTGTCTTCCGGCTAACTTATCTCCAACAGTTATTTTTCTTAACTGAGCTGTGTTAACAATAATTCTCTGCAAGACGGAAGGTTCAAGTTCATTTGGATCTTTTTTACCGTTGATAGTTTCAATATTTACAACTGAACCTCTTTTTCCGTAAGGCATTCGAAGTGAAGTATCTTTAATATCTTTAGCTTTTTCTCCAAATATTGCCCGGAGCAATCTTTCTTCAGCTGTTAATTCTTTTTCACCTTTTGGGGCAACTTTACCAACTAATACGTCTCCGCCTTTTACTTCTGTACCGATAGTAACAAGTCCTTCTTTGTCAAGGTTTTGAAGAATTTCCTCACGGACATTTGGAATATCTCGGGTAAGTTCTTCCGGTCCAAGTTTAGTATCAATAACATCGGCAATAAACTCTTCCATTGTTATTGAACTTAAAACATCTTCTTTGACCAATCGGTCAGAGATAACAAAACCATCTTCGTAGCCTAATCCATTTAATGAAGAATAAGCGACTAATAAATTTTTTCCTAAGGCTAAACGTCCACGGTCTGTTGAAGGACCGTCAATAATAATATCTCCCTTTTTAATTTTTTGATCTTGGCTTACTTTTGGTCTTTGATCAAAAGAAACGTTTTTATTTGTTCGGGTGAATCTTTCCAGTTTATATTCGTAGGTTTTGCCGCTTTTTCCCTTATATACGATTTTTTGTCCATCGACATACTTTACAACGCCGTCTTCTGACGCTTTAATAGTTCTTCCTAAAGCAATACTAATTTTTTCTTCAAGTCCTGTACCGACAATTGGTGCTTCAGAATTTATTAAGGGGACGGCTTGGCATTGCATGTGCGAACCCATCAGAGCACGAGAGGCATCATCATTTTGAAGGAAAGGAATAAGCGAGGCTGATGCGCCAAGCACTTGGCGGGGAGAAACATCTATTAGATCAACTTTTTCAACAGATACTTCTATAACGTCACCCTCATGACGGGCGGTGACCATTTGGTCAGTTAAAAAACCTTTTTCATCCACATTTACGTCACCTGAGGTAATGAAATATTTTTCTTCATCGTCAGCTTGTAAGTAAATAATGTCGTCAGAAATTTTTACCCTTACCTTTTCACCACTTTTTTCCTTGACTAATTTTTTGTAAGGAGTTTCTAAGAAGCCAAATTTATTGACTTTTGCATAAAGGGCCATATAGGTAACAACACCAATATTTGGTCCTTCAGGACTTCTGATCGGACAAATTCTTCCGTATTGTGATGAAGAAATATCACGGATAGAAAATGATGCTCTTTCTTTTTCAATTCCACCCGGTCCGCCGACTGTTATCCTTCTTAGATTGTCAAGTTCGGATAGAGGATTAGTTTGATCAACAATGGTTGATAATTGGCTGGTTCTATAAAATGAATTAATTGCGACAATTAATGGTTTTGAATTAACTACCTGACTTGGGATAACATTTAATTCTTCGCCGGAAATTAAACTCATTCTTTCCTTAATTTCTCTTTCTACCCGAACCATTCCTACCCTGATTCCGTAAAGACTAATTAATTCTCCAACTGTTCGGAGTCTTCGGTTGCCCAAATGATCAATATCATCAAAGTCACCTTTATTTTGAGTTAGGTTAAGAAGATACTTAATCGAAGCGATAATATCTTCTTTAGTTAATAAACGATTTTCTTTTTTTATTTCGATATTAAGACCCAATTTCTTATTGATTTTATACCGTCCAACGTCAGCTAAAGAATATCTTTTTTGATTAAAAAGAAGATTGTTGATTGTTTCGTAAGCATTTTCCAAAATTAGAGGTTCGCCCGGTCGGATTTTTCTATAGATTTCCAAAACCGCCTCATCTTTATTTTTTGTTTGATCCTTTTTCAAGGTTGGGATAAGATATTTTTCAACCAAACTTCGGTCAATATCGGAAAAATAATTAATAATGTCAGCTTCAGTATCATTTTCGAATACTTTAAGAAATACGGTTGATAAAAACTTTCTTTTTTTGTTAATTTTCATTTCAATCAATCCGTTTTTATTGATTGTCATATCAAGCCATGCTCCAATATATGGTCTTATTTCAGCGTTATATAGAGTTAATCCGGTTGTTTTATCAATTTCAGCGGTGAAATATACGCCTGGTGAGCGGACAATCTGGTTTATAATTGCTCTTTCAATACCATTGATAATGAAAGTACCCCGATCGGTCATTTTTGGAAGATTGAAGAAGTAGATATCTTGTTTTTTTTCACTATTGGTTTTTTTATTAACCAATCTCAGTTTGAGATATGCTGGAGCGTCATAAGTTAATTTCTTTTTATAGCATAAATCGATGTCGTATCGTGGTTCACCAAAATAAAGATCTTCAAAATATATCGTAAACTTCTTTTTCGTATAATCGTCGATTGGAAAGAATTCGTTAAAAATTTCTTTTAATCTGACATCGGTAAATTCAGCCCAAGAATTCTTTTGGACCTCGATTAAATTAAATTTTTCAAGCAGTTCATCTCTTTTTCCGAGGAACAAACTTTTGTGGGGTAAAATACTTGCTTTATTAGTTTTGTTCATCCGGTAGATTGAATAAATATTTTATTAACAACAAAAACCCCAGTACACATGACGGGGAGTAAAAAAACTAATATATCATACAAAACGCAATAAGTAAAGTCAAATGGTATTTAATCACACATAGCGCCAACAGGACAACAGCATGGACCACGTTTACATTGCCTCGCATATTGACCCTCAGGACATTGCTTATCCGTAAATTTAAAAGTCGAGAGGATTTGGTCAAAAGTTTTTTGTTCGTTAATATTATTGCCAAGCTGCTGTAAGACCACTATTCCATTGCTGAGATTAAAAACGATTTCAATCGATCGCTTTAGACCTGACAGTGGACCATCCGATTCATCATAAATATAAGTTTTTTTTTGAGCATGTATACCATTAATAACAATCGTCTCAATTGATGAAGGTTTTTTCGGTTCGATATATTCGTTCAGATCATATCCAACAAATCCAATTTTATATAAAATATCATGTCCGTCTTGACAAGAAAACTGTGGACCCCAAAAACGGATTCCCTCTTTTTCGGTAGTATAGTTAGGGCAAGGTTTTAACAAAGATTCAGGATACCTAAAAGTGATTTTCCAATAATTGTTCTCATATGTATTCCACCCCATTGTTTCGTTAGTTGGGATTGAGATTGAGGAAACAGCCTTTGGAGTTAGGGAGGGGGCTAGAATAGTCGGAGATATTTGTGGATTTAAAACTTGTTTTTGGAGCTTTTGATTTTGGAAAATTAAATAGGCGATTAAACTTAATGTAATTATTATTAGAACAGAAAAAATAATTGTCTTTAAATAGTTTAGTTTAGGTTGAATAACCAAAACTTCTGGGGAAGTTTGAGGGGGCGATTGGGTTGGGGGTTGAATTGGGTCCATAAAACAATAATACCAGAGAATCCTAGGACTTGAAGAACTTCCTTTTGGAGGAATGAGGGTGGGAAATTCGCGTTTTCATCTTTTCCAGCAAGGTGGTTAAGCTGATCTTTTTTTTCGTCACCTTATCTTTCTTAATCTCGGGGCTTTTAGTAATCGGATGACTATAAACTCTAACATGTTCTTTCTTCAACTGTTTAAGAAGTGAAATCAATTGAACACTGACTATTATCAATAGAATAGTCGTGATAGTGACTGCTGTTGAAAGCAATAGTTGGGTCGTATCCATAAATTAAAGCAGTCCGAGTCGGACTTTTTCTGCAACAAGATTATTAGCTCGAAGCAATTCGTCATGAGAAGTTCCTGCATCGATCCACCAATCAAGCAGGGCACACTCCAAAGTGCCTTCTCTTAGGTAAAAATTATTTAGGTCGGTGACTTCTAATTCACCACGGCTGGATGGCTTTTGTTTACGGATAAAATCAAAAACCCGTTGATCATAAACATAGACACCTGTTTGTGCGATATTAGATTTTGGCTTTTCTGGTTTTTCCACTATCGAAAGAACTTTTCCGACAGAATCAATCTCGATTACACCATAATGTTTTGATTCCATCTCCGGCATTTTTATTCCAAAGACCGTTGCTCCTTTATCTTTTTTATTAAATTTTTCTACAGTTGCTTTAAGGTCATAACCAAAAATATTATCGCCTAAAATGACAGTAATCTTATCGCCCTTGGCAAATTCTTCAGCCAGACCGATCGCATGCGCTATTCCACCCTTGGGGTTTTCTTGAACGGAATAGTAAAGCTTAACTCCGAATTGATCTCCTCCTTTGAGAAGATTAGCAAATTGACCGGCATGATCCGGGGAGCTTGAAATAAGAATTTCTTTAATTCCAGCTTTAGCCAACGACTCCAACGGATAATAAATCATTGGCTTATTGTAGATTGGTAAAAGATGCTTATTGGTGACCCAAGTTAAAGGTCGGAGACGAGTAGCCAACCCTCCGGCAAGAATCAATCCTTTCATATAATCAGGGTAAAATTATAATTTTTAAAAGAAAAATAATTATAAAGGCGATCAGGATATATTCTACCACAGTTTTTAAATGGAGGGTTTCATTGATAATATGGTGATAAACGCCCCAAATAATGTAAAAAAAAGCAAAAGAAACCAGAATAAAAAATTCAATCACCCTTTCTCCCCGAAAAATATTTAACAGTATTAAGAAAAATATACCGGCGGTTATTAATAATAAATAGTCAAATAAATGATTTTTGAATTCTTTTTTTAAATTTAAATATAGATGTTTAGACATAGCTTAGATAATTGACCCGATCGTCGACATAAACAGTCCGATCAATATAAAAATTATAAATAAAAAGTGGGCGGTATTTTTTCCGCCAATTCTTATGATGTTAAATTTAGAGGCAAAATAAAAATCAAGAGCCAATGCCAATAATAGAAAGGCGATAAAGATAATATTTAAGTTGAATGTAAAATTAAAAGCATTTATTTTGGGTTGAACAGCGGTTGCGGATTTAATTTCAGGAACAGCAGCGGGGACGTTACTTGTTATTTCGCTGGCTTCAACCGTCTCTGGGGTAAACGAACTGGCCATTGGCTTCCCGAATTCCTGGACGACGATAGTAGTTTGCTCCCCGTTTAATATTCCATTAACGATTGCGTATCCGACTTCTGTATATTCTTTTTTTAAAATATTTTCACGGTGGGTAGTTGAATCCATCCATGCATCAACAACACCGTTACTGAATAAAAAATTTTTTGCTAAATTTTCTCCTGCATATTCGTATTGATAGCCGGCCCCGAGAATAAAATCCCAAGGAGTTTTTCCATCAGGAGAATAATGCGACCAATAATTTTCCGCAAACATATTTTCGGCCTTTCTCTGGGCTGCTAAAGTTAAAGCCGAGTTCAAAGAAAGCGGTGATAGACTATTATTTTGTCGCTGTTCGTTTGTCAGTTGATAAAGTTTATCAACGCTGATATCAGTGGCAAATCCCAAAACATTATTACCTTGTTTGAAGGCGATCATCATCAAAAAAGCAATCACTAAATAAATGGATAAAAAATCCGTATGAAGACTTTTTGCGCGGAAATTATTTTCTTCATGAGGAACGAATAAACGGTGAATAAAATTTTTTATTTTTTCCATACAATAATTTCATTTTAAATAATATTGAGATGATAGTCAAAAGGGAATATGAAAATGAAATTGTAGTAAGAGTGCGGAGAAGTAAAGGATTGTTATTCTTAAAGTCAACATCTGATGCTATTCCTAAGATATCTCCATTGTTAGGGCTATTCTGGGTAATGCCGGTTGGATAATTAATACTTCGATGTATCGATACATCGAAGCTATTATCTTTTGTAACTGGCATGCTAGAAGAGGTATTCTTTGTTGTTAATGGAAAAATTATTTTTTCCGTTGGTGTCGGGGTGACTGGTGTTTGTGTCGGTTCAATACATGGGTTATTAACAAAATTTTTACTGGGTTCCTGGAGGCAAAAATCATCTGATTCAAAAGAAATTCTTCCTAAAGTTTTTTCTTGTTCGCTTTTTCCGTATTCAAAATCATCTTTTAGATCTTTATTAAAGTCTAATAATCTAACATTGTCTTTGTCGTTATTGAAAATTGACGAAGTAAGATCGGCAACCCCATAACTTTTTGCATTAATTATTAGAGAAAATTTTTTTGGAGACGATCCGGAGCTTTCTTGATCGTCAAAAAACCAATTGATTAAATAAACGGAAAAATCATTGTCGTTGTAAATTTCCACCCATTCTTTTTCTCCAGTTGGTGGATTAACCATGACCTCAGAAATATATATGTTGTCATAGGAAATTGGGCCCGCCTCCGTCAAGACTACGGCGGGCAAAGTAGGTGACGGATTTCCCGTTCCTTCCGTCGGCATGATCGTTATCGTCGGTATTAAGGTTAACATTGGTTCAAGGGTTGGTGTTAATGTAGGTGTTAACGTAGGGAACAAACATTTTTGTTCTGTACTGAAATTATAAAATCCTAAATTAGCCGATCCGGTTGTCCAATAATTATCGTTATCAGGAAATCTATAATAACTAATTCCGGAACCGGAACTGGATTTGTAAGAAAAGATATCGATTAATTGTCGTGAGCTATTTATTAATTGAACTGTGTCAGGCGATGCTTTATTTAAATTGAAATCTCCGGAAAAAACCAAGCATTGATTAGGAAAAATAACATTATCTTTCGGAATTGTAAAAAAAGTTGTCCCACCCGAATCGTCAATTATCCAGTCGGAAATATCAGCACTCTCCGTACCTGAGTTAAATATTTCCACTGACTGAGGTTGGGGATCGATCAGGAATTCGTTGATTAAAATTTTTGATTGGGCAAGTACGGGAAAAGTATTTAGTATGAAGTATAAAGTAGTTAGTATAAA
>Ga0208373_1003530_pt1 | contig 15227 bp, 12 predicted proteins | sample RifOxyC2_FD_184036 | JGI IMG/M metagenome (GOLD analysis project Ga0208373, IMG submission 184036) | Soil microbial communities from Rifle, Colorado - Rifle Oxygen_injection C2 (SPAdes) | ecosystem: Environmental > Terrestrial > Deep subsurface > Rock core/Sediment | place: Rifle, Colorado...
GATAAAGGTTACCGTAATTCGGGAAACGCGCGTTTCCCGAATTACGGTAACCTTTATCTGTCCCGGATAGGTCAGCTCCGCCTCAATTCGCTTGACGATGTCCTTGCAGAGCATGACCGCATCGCTGTCGGAAATCTTCTCGTTTTCAACCATGATCCGGATTTCCCGACCGGCCTGAATTGCAAAGCATTTGTCCACGCCGCTGAAGGAATTGGCTATGCTTTCGAGCTCTTCGAGACGCTTGACATAGTTTTCCAGCATCTCCCGCCGCGCCCCCGGCCGCGCCGCCGAAAGGCTGTCTGCGGCCTGAATCAGAACCCCCAGCGGGGTGTTGATCATCGGATCTTCGTGGTGAGCGGCGATTGCCTGCACAATGCGCGGAGGTTCGCCGAAACGCTTCGCGTAATCCGCTCCAATCGAGGCGTGGGAGCCTTCCACCTTATGGTCGATCGATTTTCCGATGTCGTGCAGCAATCCCGCCCTTTTCGCCTCTTTGACGTTCATCTTGAGCTCGGCCGCCATCATTCCCGTTAAATGCGCCACCTCTATGGAGTGTTCGAGGACGTTCTGCGAATAACTCGTACGATACTTTAGGCTGCCGATCATCGCCACCAGTTCCGGATGCAGATCATGCACGCCGACATCGAAGCAAACCCTCTCCCCGGTCTCCTTGATGATCGCGTCCACCTCCGACCTGACCTTTTTGACGATTTCCTCTATCCGGCCGGGATGGATGCGCCCATCTGTGATCAGTCTCTCCAGCGAAAGACGTGCCACTTCCCGCCTGACTGGATCAAAGCTGGACAAGACGACCGCCTCCGGGGTGTCATCAACGATCAGGTCTATCCCGGTTGCCGCTTCAATTGCCCGGATATTCCGGCCTTCGCGGCCGATGATTCGCCCCTTCATCTCGTCATTCGGCAAATTGACAACGGAAACAGTGTTTTCCGCAACATAATCATTTGAATAGCGCTGTATCGCGTAGGCGATCACCTCCTGCGCCGCTTTATCGGCGGTTCGCCGGGCCTCCTCGTCAATCTTGCGAATCATCAATGCCGCTTCGCGTCTTGCCTCGGATTCCATGGACTGAATGAGGACATTTTTTGCCTCTTCCGCGGTAAGGCCGGCGACCTGTTCCAGCTTTACGCGTTGCTCCTGCAACAAGCGCTCAATCTTCTCGTTCTTTTCGTGAATCTGCGCCTCTTTCTGGAGGCTCATCCGCTCCCTGTTTTCCAAGGCGCTTTCCTTTTGGGCGAAGGCATCGGAACGTCGTTCGAGGCTTTCCTCCTTGGATCGGAGCCTTCGCTCCAGTGTTTCCAGCTCCTCTTTTCTATCTTTTGCGTCTTTATCGAAGTCGGTTTTGACTTTGAGCAGGTTCTCTTTTGCCTGCAGGATAGAGTCCTTTTTAATTGTTTCCGCTTCTTTTCTTGCCTCGTCAAGGATCCTCGCCGAGAGACTCTCGGAGGATTCCAGCTTCTTCTTCGCAAGCTTTTGCCGCAGGGCAAATCCGATCATCCCGCCGACGGCAAGGGCCACCAGAATGGATAGTATCAATATGGCTTTATATAACAAAGTTGTCACCTCCTTGTTTTTGCGCTCAAACGCAAAGACTGGACAGGAAAAAACTGCCCGGCAGTTACATTTAAGGGATAAGAGAAGTGCCGTAAACGGTGGGGTGCTTATTGAAGAAAACAACCTGGTGTCGTAATTCGCAGTCGCATTGAACTATCTGGAAAGGTGACGAATGATATCAATTATTTCCGAAAAGATAACTTTTCGTGCAACCGTTTGCCGGCAGCCGCAGTCAATAAAGAGTGCCTGGCCGCAGGCCGCCATCTACAAAGAAATAATATTGATAACGTACATCTCAGGGGATTGCCCGCTTATCTTGTATCATTTATCGAACGTATCAACTGTTCTGCTTTGCTCTCCAAATTGTCGTAAACATGCTCATTTTTCTCAGCAATCTGCAAATACTCATCCGCGATATTCAAAGCGGCCAGAATGGCAACAGTAAGGGTATTGCTACCGCCGAATTTTTGCATTTCGGAAACCTTGCTGCTGACATACCGGATAACATTGGCTACATGCTCATCCCCCGAATCGCTTTCCACCGACAGTTGTTGCCCCAGGATATTAAATTCAAAGCGCTTGTTCACCAGCAACCTCTCAACTATTTATGAACATTGGACTTTGTTTTCAGGGCGCCTTTATTTCCTGAAGCAAGTCAAGGAGCGAATCCACCTTTGTGCGCACGGCATCCTTGTCTTCCCTTAACCCCTCCATTTTTAAATTTGCCTCTTCCAACTCCTTGGATTTATTTAGAAGCTCTTCCTCCAACTCGAGATTTCTCTTCTTCAGCAGGGCATAATCACCCAACAGACCGCTTATCTTGCTTTCCAGCTCTGAAAATTTCTGAAATTCCACTGTTTCCAAAATCTCCTTTTCATTTGATTTTGATGTTCATTGTAGTGTCGGAGAAAAACACCGACATTGCAAAATTCCACGCGATTATGCCGGGATGCCATAGGAAAGTCAAGAAATTATTTGCAGGAATTATGGGCAGGCGATTGCCTCATTTGTCACTCCCGAGCGTAAGAAAATATTCGCGCATGGCCGTTATCGCCTCTTCCCGGTTGATTATCTTACCGGCCGCTTCCCGGAAGCGGGCGCCCCCTTTGAGACCCTTTGTGTACCACAGCAGGTGCTTGCGAAACTCCCTGACACCGGCCCGCTCCCCGCAGAAAGCAGCGGCCAGGTCCAGATGGCGGATAATGATCGCCTCCCTTTCCGGCAGTGAGGGAGACAAAAGCGGATTCCCTTCGAGAAAAGATAGAATATCCGCGAAAAGCCACGGATTGCCCAAAGCCCCCCTGCCGACCATTGCCCCGTCGCACCCGGTTTCCTGAAAAATCCTCGCGGCATCACTGGGCATGCGGATATCTCCGTTGCCGATGACGGGAATCCGGATATGTCCCTTCAACTTTGCAATCAATTTCCAGTCCGCCTGGCCGCTGTAACCCTGGTCGGCGGTACGGGGGTGGAGGGTCACCGCATCGCAACCTGCCTCCTCGGCAAGCTTGCCGATTTCAAGGGCGTTTACCTGCCGGCCACTCCAGCCGGAACGGATCTTCACCGTAAACGGCAGGGTTGTAGCTTTTCTCACCTCCCGCATGATTGCCGCAGCGAGCTCTGGCTCCTTCATCAGCGCTGCCCCGGCGCCTGTTTTTGTCACCTTTTTTACCGGACAGCCCATATTAACGTCTATTAAATCCGCTCCGTGTTGTTCGGCGATTCTTGCCGCTTCGGCAAGTTCCTGCGGGTTATTGCCGAATATCTGGACCCCGAGCGGCCGGTCCAAAGGGCTGGATGCGAGATACCGCAGCGTCTTGTCCGCCCGGCGAACAAGTCCGATCGCGCTTATCATCTCGGTATAGGCAAGACCGCAACCGAAAGACCGGACAATCGTCCGGAACGGAAGATCCGTGATCCCCGCCAGCGGGGCCAGAAAAATCGTATTTTTAAGTTGCAATGTGCCGATTTTCATAAATTTTTCAAGGCCCTGCCGTCAGGGCCGATTTGCGATGACAAGGGCGGCCCTCTGCAGATCCTCCGGCGTATTTATCCCCGCGACTTCTGCCGGATCGGAAACCGTCAGGGATGTTGCCCGCAAACCCTTTTGGCAGGCGATGGCAACGATGTCGGTCAGATAATACTCCCGTTGCGCGTTTTTGTCGTCCAGGCCGGCGACGGCGGCAAAAAGAAACTGGCTCTCGACGCAGTATATTCCGGTGTTGATCTCCCGGACGAGCTTTTCCTCGCCGGTCGCGTCCTTCTCCTCAACGATCCTCGCCACCCGACCATCCCCGGATTTGATCACCCTGCCATAGCCGGCCGGCTCAGCGACAACCGTCGTGAGCACCGTAACCGCTGCCCGGTCCGTTTTCCGCTTTTCGTACAGGGCCCTGATGGTGGCAGGCTTGATCAGCGGAACATCGCCGCAGAGGATGACCACCTCTGCGCTTTGCCCCGGAAACGCATTTTGGGCCTGAAGTACGGCATGGCCGGTTCCCAGGAGCTCCTTTTGTTCCACAAAAATCAAATCGGGCTCCTGAAACAACGCCCGAATACGCTCTCCCTGATGGCCGATTACCACAACGATTCTGGAGGAGCCGGCCTCTCTCGCCGCCTTGATTGGCCAGGAAAGCAGAGGAACGCCGCCGAGGGGATGCAATACCTTGGCGATATCCGATTTCATCCGCGTTCCCTTGCCGGCCGCGATAATAATGGTGGAAAAAGCGGTTTTTTTGTCACCCATCGTCAAACCTCCGAATAAAGAATCGTTCCCTGCGGGGCGGCCGCGGTGCACTCCGCTCACAAAAGTCCCGGCCTTCCGGCCGAATGCCGGGCGCCCGTCCAAAAGGCGTCAGGCTTTTCCCCGGATTTAAAACGGTCATGGAAACTATCAGATCGCAGCCTAAAAAGAAAAATAAATTATTGCCCCGCGTCATCAGCCATAGATAAGGGCGTATCCCATCGCTACTTATCACGTTTGCTAACCTTCCCGCCAAAGCGCTCCAGATTGTGGAAGCCGTTTTTCATCAGACGCCCGGCGCCTATTAATTTGACTAACGCCCGTTTTTCCGTTATGTATAAACGGCGAAAGGAGAAACCCTTATGACCAGAGTCCTGCTTGTCGGAAACGGGGCAAGAGAACATGCGATCGCGGAGGCGATCAGGCGTTCGAAAAAAAATCCCTGCCTCTATTCCTTTATGAAGACAAACAATCCCGGAATAGCTTCCCTGTCGGAAACGGTTCGTCTGGGCCGCTATGACGATCCGCAGGCGATAACGGATTTCGCCGGCGAGTGCAAAGTCGATTTCGCCTTTGTCGGCCCTGAAGAGCCTCTTGGCAACGGTGTCGTGGACGCCCTTTTGGCGCAGGGAATTTCTGCCGTCGGGCCGACCAGATCCCTCGCCCGGCTGGAAACGTCAAAGTCATTCACCAGGAACCTGCTTGCGAAGTATGGCATCGACGGCAATCCCCGCTTCCGGAATTTCACGACAATGGACGGAATCCCGGAATTTCTCGAGGAGCTGGACGGGATTGTCCTCAAACCGGACGGCCTCACCGGGGGCAAGGGGGTGCTCGTCCAGGGGGATCATTTTCAGGCAAAATCCGAGGCAATTCCTTTCTGTCGAGAAATACTCGCTGCCCACCCCGGCGTTACCATTGAGGAAAAGCTTGAAGGGGAAGAGTTTTCGCTGCAGTGCCTGTGCGACGGCTGGACGGTCGTCGCCACCCCGCCGGTTCAGGATCATAAGCGACGGTTTGCCGGAGACCGCGGCCCGAACACGGGGGGGATGGGTTCCTACTCCGGCGCCGACCATCTCCTGCCTTTCCTCGATGCCGACGCCGTTGCCGCGGGTTTGGAGATTACCCGGAAGGTGGCCGAAGCGCTGCGGAGCGAAACAGGGACCCCCTACAAGGGTGTTTTGTACGGCGGCTTCATGACAACCCGCACGGGGGTAAGGTTGATCGAATACAACGCCCGCTTCGGCGATCCCGAGGCGATGAACATTCTTCCGCTGCTGCAAACCGATTTCATAGAAGTCTGCGAGGCGATTATTGCCGGACGGCTGGACGGTCTTGACGTCAAATTTGAAAACAAGGCAACGGTATGCAAGTATATAGTTCCGCAAGGCTACGGTCTTGCGGACAGCGGTTTCGGCGACGAGTCCCGTTCCGCCCGGATCGAAATCGGCGCCACAGGGGAGGCAAGACTGTACTACTCTTCCGTTGACAAAAAACCGGACGGGCTCTACATGACATCGTCACGGGCGATAGGGGTAGTCGGGATTGCCGCTGACATTGCCGCCGCGGAAAGCATTGCGGAGTGCGCCGTAAAGGCTATCCGGGGTCCGGTTGACCACCGTCCGGACATCGGCACTGCCGAGCTTATTCAGAAACGGATCGACCACATGAAAAGGTTGAAAGATATCTGAGATGCTTGATAATGGCCGGTGCACGGCACGATAATGGTGGTGCACGGCACGATAAGATGATGGTAGGGACACGGGGCATGCCGTGTCCCTACATAGCCACCGGGAGGTTACAATGCAGCAAAATGCTATAAAACGGGCGCTCATCAGCGTCACGGACAAAACGGGGATTGTCGAATTCGCCAGGGGGCTTCAGGAATTCGGCGTCGAGATCCTCTCCACCGGCGGAACCGCCGCGCAACTGCGCAACAGCGGGATTGCCGTTATCGACGTATCGGATTACACCGGGTTTCCGGAAATGATGGACGGCAGGCTCAAAACCCTGCACCCGAAAATTCATGGTGGCCTGCTGGCGCTGCGGGACAATGCGGGGCATCTGGAAGCCTTGAGGAAACATGAAATCGGTCTGATCGACATGGTTGTAATCAACCTCTACCGTTTCGAGGACACCGTCGCCCGGGCGGGCTGCACGCTTGAGGAGGCGATCGAAAACATCGATATCGGCGGACCGACGATGCTGCGAGCTGCTTCCAAAAACTACCGCTTCGTAACCGTCGTCACCGATCCCGCCGATTACCAGAAAATTATTGGCGCCATGCGGGAGTCGGATGGCAGGATCTCGGAGGGGCTCAACTTCGAGCTGGCCAAAAAGACATTTCAGCTTACCGCCCGCTATGACGGGGCAATTTCCAACTACCTCGGGCTGCTATCCTCCGGCGCAGCGGGGGAACATGATTTCCCTGACACCTTTACGGTTCAGTTCGCCAAGGCGCAGGATCTCCGCTACGGGGAAAATCCCCATCAGAAAGCGGCCTTCTACAGGGAAAGCGACCCCAGCCTCTCCGCGCTTTCCAACGCCCGGCAGCTTCAGGGCAAGGAACTCTCCTACAACAATATTATGGACAGCGATGCCGCCTGGCAGGTCGTCTCCGATTTTTCCCTTCCGGGGGCGGTTATCATCAAACACGCCAACCCCTGCGGGGCGGCTACCTCCAGCGGGGATATGGCTGAGGCCTTCAAAAAGGCGCTGGCGGGCGATCCTGTTTCCGCTTTTGGGGGAATTGTCGCCCTTAACCGCCCGGTTGACGCGAAAACGGCGGAAGAGCTTACCAAAACCTTTTTTGAGGTGATCATCGCTCCGGCTTTTTTTGACGACGCGGTAAAAATTCTGGGAACCCGTCAGAACGTCCGGGTTCTGGAAATTCCCGCCTCGTGCGACCGGCGTTCTTCCGGCTATGACTTCCGACGGGTGATGGGAGGATTGCTGCTTCAGGACAGGGATCTCGAAGAGTATGACATCAAAAAGGCCCGGGTTGTCACCCGGCGCAGCCCGACTGAAAGCGAATACCAGGCCCTCGATTTCGCCTGGCGGATCGTCAAGCATGTTAAATCAAACGCCATTGTCTTTACGAACAAAGACCAGCTTGTGGGGCTCGGCGCCGGTCAGACCAGCCGGGTCGATTCGGTAAAGCTGGCGATAATGAAGGCGGTCATTCCCACCTCCGGCTGCGTGGTCGGTTCGGACGCCTTTTTCCCGTTCCGCGACGGGATAGACATTGCCGCCAGGGCTGGCATCACCGCGATCGTCCAGCCGGGCGGCTCAATGAAGGACGAAGAGGCGATCAAGGCGGCGGACGAACACAACCTCGCCATGCTGTTCACCGGCATGAGGCATTTCAAGCACTGATAACTTTGCAAAAAGTATTCTGGCGGGAAAGGGTCATCCTTTCCACAATTCCTTGCCCAGGCGGGGGGAGTTATTTATCCGCAACGATAAAAAGAGGAAAATATGAAGGAGCAAAAGGCTGTTTTGATTAGTGTGGTGATGGGGAGCGATTCAGATCTTCCCGTCATGGAAGAAGCGGCAAAGATTCTGGAGTCTTTCGGAGTTCCCTACGAGCTTTTTCTCACCTCGGCGCACCGGACACCGGAGCGAACGACGGAGTTTGCCCGCGGCGCATCCGAACGGGGAATAAAGGTAATCATCGTCGGCGCGGGGGCCGCCGCCCACCTCGCGGGGGTGATCGCGGCGCAGACTCAGCTTCCGGTAATCGGGGTGCCGATTGATGCCACCTCGCTGCACGGCCTCGATGCGCTTCTGGCCACGGTCCAGATGCCCGGCGGCATTCCCGTGGCAACTATGGCGATCGGCAAGGCCGGGGCAAAAAACGCCGCCCTGCTGGCCATACGCATTCTTGCCATCGAGAATCCCGATCTGTCTGCGAAGCTTAACGCCTACATCGGGAAGATGGCCGAAGATGTCGAGAAAAAGCATCTTCAAATTCAGAAGTGAGATGAAACCCCTGCTTGTGATCGACCCCCGGAAACCGGAAAGGGCGAAACTGGATGAGGCGGTTGCTGTTCTGCGGGATGGCGGCGTTATCGCCTACCCGACGGAGACCTTCTACGGCCTTGGCGCGGATGCGAGTAACGAGGTTGCAGTAGAGAAAATATTTGCCATCAAGGGACGGGCCTTCAACAATCCCCTTGCGGTTATCGTTGCCGGTGAAGACGATCTGCCTTCCCTTGTTGCGGAAATACCTGATGAGGCGAAAATATTGATGCAGCGTCTCTGGCCCGGGCCGCTCACGATGGTCTTTTGGGCGGCGCCGTCTGTTTCTTGCCGCCTGACCGCGGGAACCGGAAAGATCGGGATTCGCATCTCCAGCCATCCGCTTGCCTCCCGGCTTGCCCGGGCGCTCGGCGCTCCGCTGATCGCGACGAGCGCCAATCGATCAGGCGAACCGGAGAACGCATCCGCCTCCGGGGTAGCATCCTCCCTCGGCGCTCTTCCCGATTTGATTATCGATGGCGGTGAAACCCCCGGTCTGCTCGGCTCGACCATCCTCGATGTCACCGTCTTTCCCTTCCGCATTCTTCGGGAAGGGGCGGTTCCGGAAAATCTTATCCACCCCATTGCTGAACTGGATATTCCGCGATCAGTATCCGGCCGTCATTGCCAGCATATCCGGGAACCGGATGCGGATGAGGACAGTAAATATGATTGACAAAAAATTCAAAACATTTTAGTACTTAGCTTGTTTTTTCACGATCTTGTTTTTTCGGTCGCTTTTGCCGGGATCATTATAAAAAATAAGTATTTCATGCACAGCTCCGGGTTCTGAGACAAGTCGCGGCTGTGTAAAACTTTTAATAAGGAGGAATGTATCATGACCAGAAAAGGATATTTGACTATCGTTGCGGCGTTCATAATGACAGCAGCAGTTTTGTTTGCGGGACCTGCAGGCGCTGTCGACAAGAAGTTTTTTGCCATATCGACAGGGGGAACCGGCGGCACCTACTATCCGCTCGGTGGGCTTCTTGCCCAGGCCCTTACGGACAGGGTTCCGGAAATAGTGGCGACCGGGCAGGCCGGCAACGCCTCCGTCGCGAACTGCAATCTCATCAAAGACCACCAGATTGAGTCGGCCTTTGTTCAGAATAACGTGGCTTTCAGCGCCTACAACGGCAAAGACCAGTTTGAGGGCAAACCGGTGAAGAATCTTCGGGGAATTGCCTCGCTTTATCCGGAAACGATTCAGATCGTGGCTCGTGCCGACTCCGGTATTAAGATGATAAAGGACATCAAAGGCAAAAAACTGATCCCCGGCGACAGGGGAAGCGGAACCGAGGTCGATACCCTGAACGTTATCAAGGGGATGGGGCTTACCTACAAGGACTTTGCCGGCGTTGACTGGCTGGGATTTTCCGGTGCGGCGCAGCGCCTTCAGGACAAACAGGCTGACGTAACCTTCATCACCGCTGGCTGGCCGACCGCCGCGATCACGGAACTGGCCATGTCAACCAATATAGTGCTCGTGGCCATTGACGAAAACTCGATAAAAGAACTGACCAGGCTCTATCCTTTCTACAGCAAGGTTGTCCTCCCCAAAGGCACCTACAAGGGGATGGATGCGGATGTAACCACGATAACCACAATGGCTCAGTGGGTTGTGGACGAAAATGTGCCCGAAGAGACCGTGTATAAATTGACGAGGGCCCTTTGGGAGAAAAGCAAGGACAACATGAGCGGCGCGGATGTCATGGCAAAGGTGCATGCCAAAGGCAAGGAAGTGCAGCTCAGTACCGCGCTCAGCGGTATGGCGATCCCGCTGCATCCAGGTGCGGCCAAATACTACAGGGAAAAGAACCTTATCAAATAAGAAAAGCCGATGCCTTCGCTCCTTAACCGGGCGCCTTTTTTGCGACGTCCGGTTTTAGCTAAAAAAGGCGGCATTCTTGCGCTGTTTATTATTGCAGCGCTGGCCGCGGCCGGATTCTATCCGCTGCATTTTCTCCAGATCGAAAACCCGCGAACGGGGAAGGTGCTTTTAGTTCGTTCAGTACTGGTTAAAGATAAATTTTCCCTCAGTTATAAACATTCGGTTGAACTGTGCAGGATATGGGATTGGTATCTGGTGGACGACGGGTACCGCCTGATCCTCGATGAAACGGTGTTTGGGTCGTCCAATACGGGCTTGCCCGCGATACTGGGCGAAGGGGAAAAAATATCACGCGAAAATAATAACTACCGCATAGCAAACATGAGGAGAGTTCTTTCCCGCGTCGATTTTTGGGTTAACAAAAAATACGAAAACACTCTGGAATTCGCCGGGGAAGAGATCAATCTACCTTCCCTGGCGGGTGATTCTTTGCTTCGCCTCAGTATCCGACAAGCCTCATTGTTTGAATTTGCCTGCAAAAAAGTGTTGGCGTTTATTACATTATAAAGAGGAGCCGTTATGAATGACGCGCCCAAAAAAGAAGCAGCGAATCCCGACCCCTTAAAAGCTGGCGTCATTAATGAAATCGACGAGGTTGCCAAGTACGATCCGGAACTCCGTTTCCGGAAGCTTTCCGGCGCGACATTGAAAATAATGTACGCGATGACGATCATCCTCTCCCTGTTTCACATATACACGGCCGGCTTCGGCGTCCTCCAGGAATGGCGCCATCGTACCTTCCATCTTGCCTTTGTGCTGCCGCTCGTCTTTTTTCTATATACGATGCGGAAGGGTACTGCCGAGGGAAAGAAAATAATTGTTTACGACATCATCTACGCGGCTCTTGGCAGCGCCTTTATCACCGTCATGAGCCGTGAGCTTTTTCACCTCGTTCAGGCGGCTTCCTGGGGCACGGCTCTCTTGTCATTCGGCATGATTTTTTATTTCAAACGCAGGGAGTTCATCCCCGAAAAAATCGCCTCATACATAGATTTTCCCGTTTTCACGGCAATGATAATTGCGATCGGCTATGGATCCTACCTGCAATTTTCCGATCTTCATTTTCTGACCTGGTTTAACGATCTCAACCCTTCCCTTGTTTTTTGGGGTGTTTTACTTCTGGGAATGTTTCTGAGCCTGATCGTTCTTTTTGTGTTGCAGTGGTTAAGCGCAATCGTCAGCATCTTCAAAAGGCGCACCTTCCGATACGATCAAAACAATATCCCTTATTTCGACGTCTTTTTCGCAATGCTGTCTGCTTTTGTCTCCATTTACATTTTCCTGGAATTCAACAACATCGGGATGAGGGCGGGAAGTCCCGTGGAGTCGGATCTCCTGATCGGGGCCATTGCCATCCTCTTCGTCCTCGAAGGGGCCAGGAGAAGTATCGGGGCGCCGCTGCCGATCATCGCCACCCTGGTTTTGATAAACTGCTATCTGGGGCCTTATTTTCTGCATATTCCAGGACTTTCACTGTTCGCGCATCGCGGCTATCCGGTTTCCCGCATTATCGACTATATGTATCTCGGCACAGAGGGAATATACGGAATTCCCCTGGGTGTCGTCGCCACCTTTGTGTTTCATTTTGTCCTGTTTGGGCTCTTCATCTCCCGGACGGGACTGGGACAGCTCTTCATGGATCTGGCGATGGCTGTCGCCGGGGGAAGCCCGGGAGGCCCGGCAAAGGTCGCCGTGGTCGCCAGCGGGATGTTCGGCTCGATCAGCGGCAGTTCCGTCGCCAATACCGTAACGACAGGGTCTTTCACTATCCCGCTTATGAAAAAGGTGGGGTATCGACCGATATTTGCCGGCGCCGTGGAGGCGACTTCCTCAACCGGCGGACAACTGATGCCGCCGGTTATGGGCGCCGCCGCCTTTATCATGGCTGATTTTCTGGGAATTCCCTACATAAAAATCGCCGCCGCCGCGGTTATCCCCGCTTTTCTTTACTATCTGGCTGTCGGCTGGATGGTGCACCTCGAAGCGCTGAAATACGGCTTAATCGGTCTTCCGCGAGAGCTGCTTCCCCGGGTTTCCACTGTTCTTAAAGAGCGCGGTCTTTTGGTTGTTCCGCTTTTGATTATCGTATATCTCCTTATCTCCGGAAGAAGTCCGTTTCTTGCCGCCTACTGGGGGATAATCCTCTCCGTTTCGATGGGGCAGATCCATAAGCGCACGTCATCTTTTTTACTGCCGATTGTTCTATCGCTGCCGGCCATACTCTTCGAAGTCAATCCCCTGCTCAATACGGTCCATCTGATTATCTGGACAGGCGTCTTCATTTTGGGGACGGCATTTTACTTTCGCCGCGGAGACAGCACCGCCCTGGCCATAGCGGTTGTTATCTCGCTTTTTATGGCGGCCGGTTTTATGTTAGGAATGGATCCATATTTATGCTCTTTCTGGGCTAACATCCTTGTTATTCTTGCTGGTATTTTTTACAAGGAAAGCAAAATGCGCCTGCCGGACATCCTCAGCGCCCTGGAGTGGGGAACGAAAAACGCCATCTCCATTGGCGCCGCGGTGGCCTGCGTCGGTTTCATAGTCGGGGGAACGACGCTGACCGGTCTTGGCCTCAAATTCGCCGCCACCGTTATCAGCCTTGCGCAGACAACTGTCGGAGGCATTGCGCAGCTCGATTTTTTCCACCTTATCACCGGCAAAGGGCTGATCCTTTTCTTTACCCTTTTCTACACGATGATCGCCTGCTTCATCCTCGGAATGGGAATACCGACGACCGCCCAGTACATCGTGGCATCCATGATCGCCGCGCCGGCCTTGATGCAGTGGGGAATTCACCCGCTGGTCTCCCACATGTTCGTCCTGTATTTTGCCGTTCTGGCCGACGTAACGCCGCCGGTAGCGCTGGCCGCCTACGCCGCTTCGGGAATCTCGGGGGCTGATCCTTTCCGGACGGGACTTACCGCCTTTCGCCTCTCGTCCGCCGGCTTTTTAATACCCTATGTCTTTGTTTCCGCCCCGATCATCCTCTGGTATCCGGCAATAATAGACGGAAAAACGCCGTTTGATTATTTGTTGTTTGCGCAGGTTATCATTACTGCCATATTGGGAATCATGGCGTTAGGTGCAACGATGATCGGCTATTTCCGAATTATCTCCACCGTTCTGGAAAGGATTGCTACGGGAATCGCCGCGGCCTTTCTGATCGTGCCGGAAACAACCACCGATTTTATAGGTTTCTTTATCCTGCTGGCAGTTTTCCTGTTGCAGACATTGCGCAAAAGAAAAGTAAAAGCTGTTGTCTGAGCTGCCTTCAGTATTGGGGGCGGAGAAAAACGCCCTTCTTGACATCGCGGCCGGCCGTTCATACATTCGGGGTAGCGAAACCGGTTTCAAGGTGAGGTTTTTTATTACGTCAGGGAGGTGAAGGCAATGCCGATACACGAGTTTAAATGCCGGAAATGTGGGAACATCTTCGAATATCTATGTATCCGCAGCGGTGACAGGGAGCATGTTGCGTGTCCCGATTGCGGGCATGACAAGGCAGATATCCAGATATCAACTTTTTCATCGTCAGGTCGCAGCGCGGCGGGTTGTTCCTCTTCTTGTTCGCCAGCATGCAGTAGTTCCTGAGGGTAAAACAACGCTGTGGTTCACAGCGTAAAATTGAGATGCAGGATTATTTTTTCCGAATAAGGAGGGCAAAACTGATGGTTAACGAGGTAAATGATAAAAATTTTCAAGATGCTGTCATCAAAGCAGAACTGCCGACGCTGGTTGATTTCTGGGCGCCCTGGTGCGGACCCTGCAAGAAGATTTCCCCCGTTGTGGAAAAACTGGCCGAAGAATATGCGGGAAAGGCCGGCTTCTGCAAGATCAACGTTGACGAGGCGCCGGAAACCGCTATCCAATACGGCATCCGCAGCATTCCGACATTGATGGTTTTCAAGGGCGGGGAAAAGGTAAATCAGGTTATCGGCGCCGTCCCGGAAGCAAAAATCAAGGCAATGCTCGACGAACAAATATAAAATTCCATGTCAGTAATCATAAGCTTGCTCCCCCTGTTTCGACGAAGCAGCTTCTCCCGCAACACTGCCCTTGATTGTACCGAGAATGTTTTTTAGAGACAGCGGTTTGTCCCCGGAAAGGGCCGAGTAGTAAACGGCGTTGGCCAGAACCTTCTTTACGTAAAGTCGCGTTTCCGTAAACGGGATTGATTCGACATAGATTGCCCCTTCCAGCTGTTGTGAATTTCGCCACTTCTGAGCGCGGCGTGGTCCGGCATTGTAAGCCGCAGCGGCGAACGCATAATTTTCGGAAAACCGGTTCAGTATGTCGCGTAGATAGGAAGTGCCCAGTTCGGCATTTACTTCCGGGATTGTCAATCGGGCGTTGTTAAATCCAGCCATGCCGATTTTACGGGCGGTGATCCGCGCTGTCTCAGGCATCAACTGCATCAGACCCATTGCCCCGGCCGGCGACCTGGCCTCGGCAGCAAAGAGGCTTTCCTGGCGCACAAGCCCCAGCACCACTGACTCGTCGAGATTGCAGTTGCGGGCATTCTTTATGAGGATGTCTTTGTAAGGCGTTGGATAGCGCAGTAAAAAGTTTTGTTCGGAAGCTGTCAGCTCCGCCGTATTTGCGGAGCGATCCCAAATGCCGTTAATCCTTGCCAGTTCTGCCGCCGCCAGCAATTGTCGATCGCTCATCGAGCGTAGTCCCCACCGCCACTCCCGGGCCGCCTCCGTCCGCAAATTGAGCCGGTAGAGGGCAAGTGCCCTCTTGATGGCGGAACGCCCGGCAACCTGGGATAGCTCTTCCTTTGTTGACTCTGCCGCCTGGGCGGGCATCGGCAACGGAATCCCCAATTCCTCGGAGGCCAGCAGGCCATAGAAATCATAACGACCGGAAATCATCTTGAAAAGATCCCGGCCAGCTTCGTTTTTCCCAGTCATGCAAAGAGACCGACCCAGCCAGTATGTCCAGGCTGATTCGTTGCGCAGTGAGGCGGTCATGCTTTCTATCGCGGTTTTTACCTCT
>Ga0208373_1003531_pt1 | contig 15226 bp, 18 predicted proteins | sample RifOxyC2_FD_184036 | JGI IMG/M metagenome (GOLD analysis project Ga0208373, IMG submission 184036) | Soil microbial communities from Rifle, Colorado - Rifle Oxygen_injection C2 (SPAdes) | ecosystem: Environmental > Terrestrial > Deep subsurface > Rock core/Sediment | place: Rifle, Colorado...
GCACAAAATACTGATGAGTTAAAGCATCTTGTAAAGAGAAAGATGCAAAGTATTCAGATGAAGAAACAGTTAATTCATTCTTTCTTCTAAGATATGTTATGAGACATAAGTAACGCAGTTATCTATAAATAACTTAAATCTGCTCCTTGAATTCGGGGTTGCCAACAGGCACCCCCTTGAACAATTTCAGATTGTCTATCTTGATATGGACATTGTCCAGTTTTATAGAAATCACAAATTCCACAAAAAGATGAAATCTCTACTCCACTCATCATTAGTTCAAAGAAAATTGCTTTAAAATGATTTGTATCATAAAATAGATAGGTTCTACTTCGTCGTCTTTACCAAAACCCAACTAACAACTGCCGCTGCAATTATCAACAAAACAGCTCCAGCAACTCTAGAAGAATATATCCAATCCGTAAACTGCAGCACCTGTGGATTTGCTCCGCTTGCCGTGCTTCCAGGAAGATATGGACTTATATATCCCGAGAATGCAAAATAAGCAGATACTGCAAGAACAATTGCCAATAGAACAACTGAAATCATTCCAACAGTTTTATTCATTCCTTCTGCTGGCTTTCCCACAAACCCAATTATCATCATCAACACAAACAAACTAATTAATACAACTGCAAACCATGGAATTATCGCCTGAACATAATCTCTAGGGGCAGAGGCTGAAATAAAAACCGTAGAAAGTAAAAACGAAATAAACAACTGAACAAACAAACTCTCTCCCAATATCTTTGTCTTAGCAAGAAGAGCAAATATAACTACAAAAACAATAAGAAAAGTTATTATGGGCAAGAAATAAGATATCCCTGAAATATCAGCTACCATTTATTTACTCCTAATTGTCGCCCCAAGGCTTAACAAGCGCAACGCCTTTATTACTCTTTTCACTATCGCTGCCCCCACTAGCACCAACTGCAATAATCAATCCCAAAAGCAAAACAGCTCCGATAATATATCCTGCATAATCATAATAATACATATTTGAATACCCTAATGTATCAAATGTATTCACGATAATTATGACTGCAATAATAAATCCAATCGCTCCAAGTCCCCAGAACCAATATCTTCTTTCATCAGCTGGAATAAACAATCCAACCAAAATAAGTATCCCTAAAATAACTGAAACTCCAATTCCCAAATTAGGAGCCATTACCTTCAAGAAATCTCCTAAATAATTAAACTGCAAAGCCAACGCTCCAAGAACAACTGCGATTATAACCTGCACTCCCTTATGCTTTCCTCCAAATCCGATAGTATTCAATATTCCGAATACAACTGCAAAAACTAAAAGGAATGGAAGAACATAATCGAACACTCCAGCAGCGGCCCACTGGTTCATCATATCAGCAATTGTAAACACCATACTAGTTTTATCAAATTCTTATTTAAATATCTTTCGTAAAAACATATTTACGGCTCTTTTACCCAAATCCATCAAGTTAATGCCCTTCGCTCCTGCCCCTAAAAGATATAGTTAGCTTATTCAACGACTTGATTATCTGACACGAGATAATATTTTTATTTTAATTGTAATCCAGCGTATGTAACATAATATTTTCATTTTAATCATATATGCACGTTATAGACTAAGATTACTCTTTCTTAGAACTACTTCCGCCTGCACCAAATACCACTAGAATTATTGCAATTATTACGACGACAATTACCACCACATTCGCCATCAATGAACTTCCACTTGAAAACATTGAAGCAATATCCTGCCAGAATCCAGTAAACACTAGAACTGCAATTATAACTGCAATCATCGCGACAATTCCGGCAGCAATCTTTACCTTATTCCCCACATCAAACTCTCCCTCTTTCCAGAACATTCCCCAAATTACCATAAACACCAAGATAATTACCAAACTAACAGCCATGAATGGAACTAATCTTACAATCAATCCAGTAGCACTTGCAAAAGAAACAACCAATAATCCTATAACCAAAGCAACAATTGCATCAATCTGTTTCTTCCCATCTCCCAAAACCTTGGACTTTTGCAAAACTGCAAAAACAATTGTAAATACAAGCAAGAAAGGCAATATTAATTCAACAACCAAAGGCGATTGTAATATCGTCGGTCCACCATATGTAACTGCGTCAGCCATGTTTAACTTTAATATTCCATCTATTTAAATTTATCTTTGATACGCAGAAACATATGCACTAAATAATTCGACAAGTTGTTCCGCAGAAAGAGGATGCTGAACAATAATTGCCTCCTGCGAATTCTGACGAAGTATTGGAGCAGGAATAGTAGTTAATGCATCACTATCTCTTCTCATTTCCAAATCAAGCATTTCCTTTGATTTACTAGCCCACTTTTCAGCAAGCGTAGCCAATCCTCTTCCCTGCAATGCAACTCTAGATCTTCCAGCAATTAATTCAAAATGCTCAGGTTCTCCAACTGACGAAGACTTATCGCTAGTAACCCTATAAACTAAATAATCTACCATTAAAACAAACACTCTTTACCATTTAAAAACATAATTGAACTAGAGAACACATAACAAAAACAATAAAAGGAAAATTACCTAGAAAAAACCGTTAGGTGTCTTGTAGTTATATCATATCTGGGCTTTGGTCAGCAGGCATTTCCATCGCATCTTCCTTCCCAGGCATTGCCTTGAAAGCAGTACTATTAACTACCATAACATCTCCAATGGCCTTTACAAACTGATGAGGTATAATTGCTCCTCTTGCTCCACCAAATTGTGACATAAATCCAGATCCAACTCTAACCTTCCATCCATCTATCTTGTTATCCATCAAGTTAACCTCTTCAACCTGTCCGAAGTAGTCTCCCTCAGATGTATAAACGTGCTTTCCGATGACTTCACTTACTTTTTTTATTCTCAACATATCCTACTCTAATTTTCTGCCTTTTTATACTTTATGTTTTTACAACACATATTTTAATTTTAACATTTTTAACACAAAATACACAAACATAATATTTATATGTGCAGATTTACAATCGAGCATTAAAGATTTCCAAGGGGAAATCTTTATATAACTCTTAATCTCATTATTTTAATGAGAACAAAAGAGACAATTCAAATAATTATTGCAATAATAATTCTTTCAGCAGTAATTTGCTTCTCCTCGCTATTTGACAACACTCCAACTACTCTAAGTATCGCTTTAATTTATTCAGTTTTAATAATTGGTGTCTCTGTCGCAGCAAAAAAAGTCTTCGCCTATTTACTAGATGCAACAGTAGAACATGAAATCTGGAAAGTTTCTCGCTATGGCTTTAAACCACACAACTACTTTAAGAAACCAATTCCAGCAGGAGTAATAATTCCTCTTTTCTTCTCGATATTTTCCCTAGGTTTCCTTAAACTAATGACTCTTCTAACCTATGAAACAGGCGCTCTAAAAGAAAGAGCAGCAAGACGATTCGGCTTCTACTCATACACTGAAATGACTGACTTCCATAATGGATTAATTGGAGCAGCAGGAATTATCGCAGTTCTTATTCTATCAATTGTAAGTTACGTTATACCTGGAAGCGACTCGCTCTGGAGACTTGCAGCATATTACGCATTCTGGAATATGATTCCTCTTTCAAACCTGGACGGTACTCAGATATTCTTCGGCTCAAGAATTCTCTGGTCCACATTAGCAATAATTGTAGCAATATTCACAGCCTACGCATTTATGCTCGCCTAAATTTCATAAGTAAATCTCCACAAGCCAATACCTTAAGACATCTTTAGAAAAACTACTTATTAGCTCCTGCAACTACTCATCTTCATCGAATATCAAAAGCACGATGTGCCACCTCGGCTTAAAAGCCGAGGTTTGAAAAGGCACTCATGCTTTGGATGCTCAAGGAACGACCACACCTTAAAAGGTGTGGTTTTCTGTCAAGTTCCTTGACATAAGATAATTATTCTTTAAAGCATATTTTGTAATTTAGGTTGTAATCTGACTTTGCTTTCATCCTAAGACAAAATTGGAAGGTCCGGCTTTATTATTAACTACTTCCCAACTGAACATATATTTATTAACAATTAATTTGCTCTTAGTTTGTAAAAAAGATGATTCAATTAAACCCCAGAGACTACCAAAAATCAATTGTAGAAACTTGCAAGGAGAATAATACTCTTGTCGTTCTTCCCACAGGCCTAGGAAAAACACTCATTGCCCTAATGTTAGCAATCGAAAGAATAAAACAATTTCCAGGCTCTAAGATTCTATTCCTCGCCCCCACTCGTCCTCTAGTGGAGCAACATTTTGAAACATTCAAGACTCAACTTCCAGAACTCTATGCTCAACTGGACATTTTCACAGGTTCAGTAGATGCAAAAACAAGAAAAAAGATATTCCAAACAGCAGAAATTATATTCTCAACTCCTCAATGCATCGCCAATGACCTGGAGCACTACCTTTACAATACAAATGATGTCTCTCTTCTAATAATCGACGAAGCCCATCGCTGTCTAAAAAATTACGATTATACTAAAGTTGTAAAAAAATACAAAGAACAATCTCACCATCCCAAAATCCTTGGTCTCACTGCTTCCCCCGGACACGACCCAGATAAAGTAAAGGAAATCTGTGCTCATTTAGATATAGAAGAAATAGAAATTCGAACCAGAGATTCCCCTGACGTAAAACCCTATCTCCAAGACAGAGAATTTGAAACAATTAATGTAGATTTTCCAAAAGAATTTGCAGAAATTAAAGTCCTTCTAAAAAGAATTTTCGACAGCAAAGTTGAACAGCTTCAAAGCCGCCATCTTCTATTCAGCCCTGCAAATAAAATAACTCTTCTAAAACTGCAAAATAATCTTGCCAAACAAACAGGCGGAGGAAACTGGAACGCAATGATGGGAATGTCCCTAACAGCACAGGCAATTAAAATTTCACACGCCCAAGAACTCCTCGAAACCCAAACTCTCTCAGGTCTAGAAGTATATCTCAAAGGCCTTCAAAAACAAGCAGAAGAAAAAAAATCAAAAGGAGTTCAAACTCTTGTCAACAGTCCAGAATTCCAAGCAGCCCTGCTCTCCCTCAAACATCTAAGAGAGAAAAACATTGAACATCCAAAAATACAAAAAATATTTGATATAATTGAAGAAGAAATAAAGATAAATCAAAAAGCAAAAATAATCATCTTCACCCAATTCAGAGAAACTGCCCAAACAATAGCCACTAAGCTAAAAGAAATAAAAAATATCAACGCATCTATTTTCATAGGGCAAGCAAAGAAGAATGATGTGGGCTTCTCCCAAAAAGAACAAAAAGAAGTAATTGAAAAATTCCGCTCTGGAGAAATAAATGTTATCTGTGCAACCTCCATTGGAGAAGAAGGCCTAGACATTCCCGAAGTCTCAGCAGTTATATTCTATGAACCTGTCCCATCTGCCATAAGAAAAATTCAAAGATGTCTTCCAAAAGACTCACAAATATTAATTTCTAATGGGACGTACAAAAAAATAGAAGATATAAATATAGGGGATAAAATAATATCATATAACTTAAAAAATAAAAACTTTGAACATAAAGAGGTAATCGATAAATTTTCAAACGGAAAAAAACGTCTAATAAGACTAAATACTGAAAAAAATGATAGTTTGGTCGTAACCGAAAATCACCCTATATTAACTCCAAATGGCTGGAAAAAAGCAGACGAGATAGTATTAAAAGATAAGGTTGCTCTTGCCAAAGAATATCCAACAAATAACAATAAACGATTTTTTTATGAAATACTGCCTGAAGACACATATATTTGTAATAATGAATTACTAAAAAACATACTAATAAAATCAAAACTAACCTATAAAAAAGTAGCATTAGATAGTGGGCTTAATAAAAAAACCTTATGGAGCTATGCTAACCGAGACGCTATTCCATTAAATGAATTTAAATCATTAATTATGAAATTGGATAAAGAAAATTATATTGAGACATTACGAAAAATATCTGTGGTAAAATCAAGAAAAGGAAATAGAATTACAATACCTGAAACAATCAACTCCGACTTTATGTGGGCTATAGGTTTCCTCGCATCAGATGGAGATTTTAGAATAGAAAAAAGAACAAGAAAAAATAAAAAAACAAGTGAAATAACTTATAAATTCAGATTCTCCAATACAAATAAGACATTACTTGATAAAGCAAAAAAAATATTAAGTAATTTTGGGCTGAAAAGTTATGAAGATTATAAGAGATATACGATTGAAGCAAATAACACTGTTCTGGGCAAGATAATTCATAACTTCGGACTTCCATTTGGAAAAAAATCCAAAACACTAAAACTAACTGATGAAATATTCAGATTAGACAATGAGGCAATAAAGGGATTTTTGGCAGGATATTATGATGGAGACGGTAGTTTTGACAAAAAGACAGGGCATGTGAGAATAGGCACTGGAAGTGAAGAACTCGCCAAACAATTACACATTCTTTTATTGAGAATCGGTATTTTATCTACAACCGTTATTATAAATAAAAATGAAATTAGAAATATAAAAGGAAAAGTAGTAAGTTTTACAGGTAATTTTTACTCGGTTGAAATATACAGAAAAGAAGATTCTCAAAAAATTTTAGATTTTAAAGAATTAATAAAAACAAAATATAAATTATCCTATAAGTTTACTAAAAACAACGAAAAAAGCACATTTTGGGTCAGAATAAAGTCCATAGAAGATTATAAAGAAGAAGAAACCTATAATTTGGAGGTAGCAGATAACAACACTTTTGTTGCGAATAATATTATAGTTCACAATTCTGGAAGAACCGCCCGTTTAAAGCCAGGTAAAATAATCATTCTCATAACCTCCGACACAAGAGACGTCGCCCACCACTACGCTTCAGCAGCCAGAGAAAGAAAAATGTACAAAGTCCTAGAAGAAGTTAAGAAGAATCTCAAAACACAAAAGTCCAGACCTACTTTGGATAAATTTTAATTTTTATCAAAAATTGAAAAAGCAAAAATTATTATAGCTGTTCTCACTCAAAATATAGTATCCTGACCCAATCGAGAACGTTCTTTTTGAATCAGTACCTGGGGGAAATATAAAGGTCTTTAGAACCGAGCAACCCCCAAGCCGGCTCGGATACAAAATATAAAATCAGTAGCCATTTAATTATCTTCTAATACTCTAACCTCATCGAACATTGGCTAATTATTGTTTATCATTAATTATTTATAATCTGCTTTCCCATAGATATTAATGCCTTTCCACAACATCTTTTCAAAAGAAAAAGAAACAATAGAAAATAAAATAAAAATAATTATAGACAACAGAGAAAAACAATCCCTCGTTGCCTCACAATTAGCCAATTTGGGCTTCCAAATAGAATTCCAACAACTAAAAGTAGGAGATTACCTAGTAAACGATGTCGCAGTAGAAAGAAAAACAATTAATGACTTAAAATCATCAATAATAAACAAGCGCATCATTCAACAACTCCAAGAGTTAAAACAATATCCGAAGAATATCCTAATAGTAGAAGGCATCAGCAATGAAGATATCTATTCAGGAATCATTCATGAAAATGCCCTCCGAGGCTTCTTGTTATCAGTAGCCTTAGAATTCCAAGTTCCCCTTATTTTCACTCAAAATGAAGAGGACACTGCTCGCTATCTTTCCGTTCTAGCAAAGAAATCTCCCAAAAAGGATTTCTCCCTTCGTGCTTCAAAGCTCTTCAAGTCAAAGGAAGAACGTCTTCAATTTATTCTTGAAGGATTTCCCAACATTGGCCCAGTAACTGCCAAGAAGCTCATATCCCAATTCAAATCCCTAAAATCAATCATTAACGCCTCAGAAGAAAAACTTAAACCGATTTTAGGCTCAAGAACCAAAGATTTCTTGGATTTATTATCCTAAAGTGATTCGGTTAAATATTATTACGCAAACACATAAATCTGCCGACTATTCCAAGCAATATTTTAGTCGGTTTTCATGCTCATCTTTTTTCCTTCCTTCCGTTTAAAAGGAACGAACCAACCTTACGCTATCCAGCGTTTAATTATTTTTAAACGCAATTGTCGGAGATACGAACAGGGTCGGCTCGAAGTCGCTTTCAGCGAGAGTACGATTAGGAATTATAACGAACAACAAATATACTTTTTCCAAAAATTACAAATTATCCCATAATAACTCGAAAAGAGCTTTGTGAGTCTCATAAAAGTTTTTTTCATCAATCATTATCCCTATAGGTTCCACTTCTTCCAATGAAATCATAACTATCTTTCCGTTATAAATCCATGTAGCTGTTTTTAAGGGTTTCTTAATAATCTTATAATGTGCATCTTTATCAAATGGCATTTCATTACTTAATATTTTAACTTTTATTCCTTTCTTTTTTCTTCTTTCAACAAAATGGGGAAAATAAAATGAAAACAACTTAAATAATTGTTTTTTAGAAGCGATGCAATAAAAAGAATCTGCTTCTTTTAAAATTCCTTCAAAAAGAGTTTTTAACCCATTTTTCCCTAAAAATACTTCTATTTTTGGACTTACTATCTTAGATTTTACCAAAGAATCAAGTTCGGGGATGGCTTCTTCAATAAGTTTTTCTCTTTCTTTGAATAAATTAAGCAAATTTTGAGGATTTACTGCCTGGTAATGTTTCTTTCCAGAGGAGATAGTGAAACTAACGAATCCTTTATTCTCTAAAGAAGATAATATATCGTAAGTTGAAGTTCTATTTTGCTTTGCAGAAATAGCAATATTCTGAACTAAAGAAGAACCCAGTTTCAAACAAGATAGGTAAATTTGTATCTCTTTGTCAGTAAGCCCGAGCAATTGCAATGCTTCTTCTTTCATATAATCTTTAAGAATAGATGATATATAAAGTTGTCGTTACTTATCCACAACAAAAGAATAAATACTCTAAATAAACCTCGCATTGTATGACAAACAAAGAATACCTCTCTGTAGAACAAAGAATATGGGAGGCAGTAAGAATCCCTATAAAGAATGTCGTAGCGGGAGCTTATGGGTTCATTGCAGGAATACATAGAATCCCTACAACATTAAGGAAGAATAAAAATAATCAATTGCATGCCTCTAGACAATTCATTGAATCTAATCTATGGAAAGAAGATTCTTTTATATATGAGGGTACAAGAATTATACCTCAAATAATTGGAGGAACTATCTCTGGCGCGTCATATGTCTCTTTTTCTTACTATGCGCTAGTAAATGCACAAATAGGTAACTGGAAGCCTACAATAATCCAATTGGGCATATTGGAAGCAACAAATTTGGTTTCTTTAATCTATGAAACTCACAAAAAGTAAAAAATAACTGGAAAATGAAATAGCAATCGAAAAAAGCACCTCTCGTAAGAAACATAATTTTCTTTAACTTTCACCAGATACCTATATTCAATAATGGGTTGAAAGTTCTTTTAGCTTGAGCGATTAACCGAATTGCTCTCTATCTAAACCAAAATCAAAACCCATAAAATCACAAAACCCTATCTCCCAAATGCTGTGCCCTAAACAAATGCACTTTGGCATGCCCATTATTCCCCTTGCTGTCTAATGGACAAACATATATCCATAAATTCTCAGTCGGAGGCTCCGCAATTCTATACCTAAACAACGCCTCAGAACATACGGGGACAGGACTTTCAAACGTCCTGCCCTCATAATTTCCTTCTCTGAGGCAATCAGCTAAAGTCTTCATCAAAATAAATTAAAGCATTCAAACTATATATAAAAAGTCAATATACTTCCTATTGTTATTCTAGACAACAATAAACATATAAACATCAGAAGCCTTTATTTTCTATATTCTCCACTCTTAAAGTGAATTAAATATAATCCTCCTTCAATTATCTTATATACTACCAAATAATAAGCTAGATATCTGCTCTTGAAATATTGTTTCTCCCCCTCAAATAAAATCTCTTTGAATTATTACCCTAACTGATAGATATTATTCGAATATCAGATAATCTAATCTTTTTTTAATTCATTTACTTCAGCACTATAAACGTCCAAGTCTGTATAAACTGAGCCCATCAGTCTAAGCTCAGATTTCTTTAACTTAAACTCGCTAACTTTAAACTTTATTTCCTTAACTGCAATATTTTTCACATATTTCATGAAACCTTTTGAATCATTAACATATTTCAATCTAGCAATACTAATATGGCTCTTAAACTGCTCTTCTTTCTCAAACAATCCCTCCAAAGCAGAATCTATTTTCTTTTGCAAATCCCAAATTTCCTGCCCTTCTATCTTTATCCAGACAATCTTAGGCCTTCCCCTAAACCCAAAAGTTCCGGCAACCCCCAATTTCAATTCCATTTCCTTAAACTTAACTTCCTTTAATCTCTTTTTAACCTCTTCAATCTTATTTTCATCAATCTCTCCCAAAAACTTCAAAGTCAAATGCAAATTCTCCAACTCAGTAAGCTTCCCAGTAAATTTAATCTTAGAAACATCCTCCTGTACTCTCGCAACTTCTTTTATTACCTCATCACTCATTTCAATTGCAATGAATGCTCTTGTTAATTCCTTTTTGTCATCTTTCATAAAAAATCAATTACAATAATCCTTAAATACCTTTACCAGTTTAAAATAAAATGCCGGTAACAACTCCCCCTCAAAGAATGACAAATGCTGAAGTGCGAGCAGTCCTAAATCAAACAGATTGGAATGCAATGCATCAAACAATCAGCTGAGCTCTCCAAGTTCCAGAATGTCATTTTTACGATGGAAAAAGAGCAGCAGAAACAAAAACAATCTGCCCCCTCTGGCAAAATTGGATAAATCAAGGAAGAACTCTCTACTCTCGAAACGAAAAAGGATTAAACTTATATTTAGATGAAATTAGACACCTTGTCCCCGAAGGATTTCGAAGAATGGACCATCAAAGATTAGAACAATTTCTAAGAGCGAGATAACTATTTAGGAACAATCTCTGCAGTGCTATAAGATTTAACAATTTTCTTTGCAATCTTTTTAACATCTGCCAACTTGACCTTAGAAATATTTTTCTCATAATCATAATAATTCTCTGCGCCTTCCGTAAGCTCCTCATAAATAAGGGCATTCATCACGCTTGAACTTTCCTCGCTAGAAATCTTTCTTAATCCAAGTAATCTTTCCTTAGATTCCTTCAATTCTTTCTCTCCAAGCTCCTTCTCAACTTTTAAAAACTCCTCCAATATCAATTTCTTCACTTCATCAACCTTATCTTTGGTAGTCCCAACATAAATAGTATAATATGAATAGCTTTTTTCAGCATTCAACGAACTTCTAATTGAATACGCCAGCCCTAGCTCTTCCCTTATCTTAAGAAACATCTTGCTACTCATCCCCTCTGCAAGATAAGCATCTAAAACTTGTAAAACATAATATTCTTTTTCATTAGCAAGAGGGGAATGCACTGCAAAAACCAGATGTGCCTGATCTATTCCACTTCTTTCTTCTTTCAACTGCGCATTTTTCTTCCTAATATTCAATTCCTTCAACTTAACCTTTCTTTTCTCAAATTTATTTTCTAAATATTCACAAACTTTTTCAAAATCAGCATTTCCAACAATAATTGCAATATAATTCTCAGGACTATAATGCTCTTCAAAATACTTTTTAACAAAATCTCTCTTCAATGAAGAAACAGATTCCTTAGTTCCAATTATCCCCACTCCAAAGGGCTTCTCATACAGTGCCTCTTCAATCAACCTATAAACATCCCTGTCTGGAGAATCATGATACATCTTTATTTCCTCAAGAATAACTCTCTTTTCTTTCTCAAATTTAACCTCATCAAACTTTGGACTGCTCAACATATCAGTTAATATGTCCAACCCTGCAAAAATATGTTCACTTGGAAGCTTGAACCAGAAATTTGTAACCTCATTGGCAGTAAATGCATTTAGTATTCCTCCTTTCTTCTCTATCTCTCTAGAAATATCCTCATGAGTCCTTGTCTTTGTCCCCGTAAACAACAAATGCTCAATAACATGTGCAATACCCTTAACCTTCTCATCTTCAAATGCTCCTCCGAATTTATTAATAATTCCCACAGAAACCACAGGTAGTTCCCTTTTCTCCATCAACACAGTCATCCCATTTTTTAATTTTCTTCTAAAAAATCTCTCTTTCATATTCCACACTATTAAACGCAATTAATAAATGTTTTTAAGCTATATTTACTGTCATAAAACATGACAGTCAACGCAGGCCCCGAATATTTTTCAGCAGAAAACAGATTTTTCAACGCAAAAACAATAGATGAAAAAATCGTCTGTTTGGAAGAAATGATTAAGCTCGCCCCAAAGCACAAATCCTCTGAAACATTCGTTGCAAACCTAAAACAAAGACTTGCCAAATTTGAAGAGAAAAAAGAAAAAGCAGCTAAATCGGGCAAATCATCCAAGAAAGGAATAAAAAAAGAAGGATTCCAATGTGTTCTCATAGGCTTGCCAAATTCAGGAAAATCCTCACTGTTATCAGTTCTAACAAACGCTCGCCCACTAATTTCAGAAAATCCATTTTCCACAAGAGAACCAGTTCTAGGTTCAATGAACTACAATGGAATAAAAGCCCAAGTAGTTGAAGTCCCAGCAATAGGCTCAGAATATTTTGACATTGGAATAATACACACTGCTGATTTAATAATTGAAATAATTACCTCCATTTCAGACATAGAAAAACTAGCTCCCTCAATATCTAGAGCAATTGGAAAGAAGATAATTGTATACAATAAATCAGATTTATTATCCCAAGAACAACTGAGAAAACTTACTGAAACAATAAAAAGTAAAAAAATAAATGCACTCCTAATTTCGTCAGCCACTGGAGATAACATAGAGCAACTAAAAGAATTAATTTTCAAATCAATGGACTCCATTAGAGTTTTCACAAAGGAACCTGGAAAACCAAGAACTCCCGATCCAATCGTCCTCCCCATAGGCTCCTCCGTTAAAGACGTTGCAGAAAAAATCCTCAAGGGCTTTTCAAAGAAAGTCAAAGAAACAAGAGTTACTGGTCCAAGTAGCAAATTCCCCAATCAAAAAGTGGGAATTACTCATATCTTAAAGGACTTAGATATTGTGGAATTTCATACAACTTAATCCTTAAATATTCCAAACGAAAAACCACTTTGCCCGTCGCTTTTCATCCAATCACAATGCATGCTAAAATGCATATGTTCCCTACAATCGTCGTCTTCAAGAGGATTAAACGAATAAAAACAAGTTCCTTCCGTTTCTTCTAGTTCTAAGGGTATTTGACTGTCTACTGAAGTTAAAGCGGGGTAAAATGAACGGGGCCATCCAACTAAGACAGTTCCTCTACTTTTGAAAAAAGGTTTTCTCGCAATGTTTACTGCCTTTTCAATCATATCTCCTCCAATTAGTTGCTGTAAAAAAACATTTGAATGTAAACTATTCATTGGCTTTCCACCAAAGTAATCAAAGTCATATGGAACAAATCTAACTTTTCTGTCTCCTGATAAATGCATACGACTTAATGCGGCCTTGTGCCTTTTCTCAAAGGGAAATGGAACAACATCATTTACAATGTAAATCGCTTCCTCTCCAAAACTAAAACATCTATCAAATCCAAACATTTCATAATAATGATAATCATTTCCAAGAATTGAATCGTGCAAACCTTGTTCAATCAACCCCTCAAAAATAAGAGTCAAATCCCTCATACTTGGGGGTGTTAAATTTCTTCTCAAAATTTCTCTTCGCACCTCTTCATAATCTCCAAGACGCGTGGCATTCACTTCAAATCCATTTCCCCCTTCAAGTCCATCCACATAAACTACATCTTTCCCATTTCTACTTCCTAACTTGGAACTCATAAAAACTCAACAAATCAGGGGTTTAAAAATAAATGGGTAACGTAAAAAAACTTGAAAATTGGAATTTATTTCCAATTCTTCCGTATGGGTGCAATAATCATTTCCAAATACTCTCCAACTGCACTCTTCAAATCCATTGGATGAAGCTTCTTAGTAGCAAAGAAAGTTTCCAATTCATTATAATCTTTAAATTTCAAATTCCCTCCAAATTTCTCAGGCCTTTTCACTTCAATGCTCTCAAATCTTGGGAAAATAATCAATTTGGCAATCTGCAAAACAGGATTTTCTTTTATTTCCCCTTCAGGACAATATGCTCCCTTCAAAGTATTTTTAATTTCATCATAACTCTCTGTAACACTTATTCCTGAACCTTGTATTGACTTTGACATTTTCTCTCCGGGCCCCTTTAATGAAGTAATAAGTGGAGTGTGCAATGCAACAAAATCATAATCCAATACCCTTGAGTTGTCTTTTGCAATCATATGCACTTTCCTCTGCTCCAACCCTCCGAGTGCAACATCTGCCTTCAAATGCTTAATGTCTGCAGCCTGCATCAATGGATACCACAACTGTGAAATAGTCGCATTCTCTACATCCCTTGCAATCTCCTGCATACTCCTTAACCCTCGATTTATCGTAGAATGCTGTGCAAGTCTCATCACATCCAACTGGAAATCTTTCTCAAACTGAAAATCACTTCCCAAAACAACTTCTGCCTTTATTCCAATCGCCTTTATCGTCTTTCTCCAAAGCTCAACTTCCTTCTTTATCGCCTCTTCATCTCCTTTTCTATTCAAAAGTGCATGTATATCTGCAAGAAGAATCTTAACCTTAAATCCTGCCTTCTCCATATCCATTAATTTTGTTATTGTAACAAAATGCCCTAGATGCATTGGTCCATTTGGCTCATATCCGCAATAAACAACTGGATTTTTCTTCTTCATCACTTCCTTCAATTGTTCTTCCGTCACAATCTCTTCAGTATTTCTCCTAATGAGTTGCATTTTATCTTCACTATTCATCTTGGTCATTAAACCTCCAATAGAAAGATTAATTTAAACCTTTTCTTTCTTATTTTATGCGAAAAATCGCATTCATCCTCTGCATCCTCGGAATGCTCTGCCTATTGTCAATTCTCCTCTTCCAATCTCCAAAACAAATTTCCTCTCCCGAAGAACTAAAAAATCAAATTCCAAATCAATTAATTAAAACTTCTGGCTTAGATACAGAAGAAAGATATACCTTAAATAATAAAATAATTGCTCTCAATAATGATCTTAAGGCATCCTGCGACCTATCCTGCCCCAATTTTCTTAACGAAACCGTTCTCATAATAGGGATATATGATAATTTCTACAATCAAATTAAAATCCTGGAGATAAAAGAAATAAGTTAGTCGATGAAAAAGTTAA
>Ga0208373_1003535_pt1 | contig 15213 bp, 17 predicted proteins | sample RifOxyC2_FD_184036 | JGI IMG/M metagenome (GOLD analysis project Ga0208373, IMG submission 184036) | Soil microbial communities from Rifle, Colorado - Rifle Oxygen_injection C2 (SPAdes) | ecosystem: Environmental > Terrestrial > Deep subsurface > Rock core/Sediment | place: Rifle, Colorado...
TAAGTTAAGTGAATTGCAATCCGGTTATTTCTGGAACTGGATGATATTTGGCGGACCCGGTCCTGGCTTGCATAAATTTTTATTCATCCCGTTTATGTTTATTGGTTTCATAATACTTTATATAAGCACACTTGCAGAAGTTAACCGTACTCCTTTCGATATTCCCGAAGCAGAATCAGAATTAGTTGCAGGATACCATACAGAATATTCCGGGATGAAGTTTGCAATGTTCTTCCTTGCAGAATATGCAAATATGTTTGCTGTTTCTGCAATAGTTGCTGCTGTTTTCTTCGGCGGATACCAGTCGCCGTTCGGTTATCTTGGAAATGCTTTTAATCTCCCGTGGCTTATCCCAATCGAGCAGTTCTTCTGGTTTACTGCAAAAGGTTTATTTTTTGTTTTTGTACAAATGTGGTTGAGATGGACTCTGCCAAGGCTCAGAGTTGACCAGTTGATGGCGGTCTGTTGGAAATATCTAATACCAATTTCTTTTGTTAACCTGATTATAGTTGGATTAATTTCGGTTCTCTAATGCAATATTTCAGCGAAGCAATAAAATCTTTATGGACTGTGTTGGTAGGTATGAAAGTTACCTTCAAACACTTGTTTGTACCTTCCGTTACAATACAATACCCTGATATAAAACTCGCTTTACCTGAACGTGAAAGAAACAGGCTGTACGTTAATATGGATGATTGCATCGGGTGTGATCAGTGTGCACGTGCCTGCCCTGTTAATTGTATTACAATTGAAACCGTTAAAGGACTTCCTGACGAAGATCTTGGAAAAACTTCCAGCGGAAAACGGAAAGCGCTCTGGGTTACCCAATTCGATATTGATTTTGCAAAATGCTGCTATTGCCAGCTATGTGTTTTCCCCTGCCCTACGGAATGTATTTATATGACTGACGTTTATGAATTTTCTGAATATGAAAGAAGTGATCTGAATTTCAGTTTTGTTACGCTTACCCCCGAAGAGATTACACAAAAGAAAGAAAACTTTGCAAAGCTTGAATCAGAAAAAGCTCGCCTAAAGGCGGAGCAAGCAGCCCAAAAGGCTGAAACTGCTGCTAAGGTTTCTGCAGAAAAAAATGTTGCAGATCAGTCGGGAAAGAAAGAAAAATAATATGATTATCTACGATTTAATATTTTATCTTTTTGCCGCACTCACAATTGTATCGGCTTTTTTCGTTGTAACTCTCAGGAATATAGTTTATTCAGCTTTCTTCCTGTTGTTTACTTTTCTTGGTGTAACAGGACTTTATGTTCTGCTCGCAGCAGATTTTATTGCAATTGTTCAGCTTGTTGTTTATGTCGGAGGAATTTTAATTCTCTTGCTGTTCGGTGTAATGCTTACAAATAGAATTACAAATGTACAGGTTAAATCAGGTACTTTCCAGATTCTTCCTGCAGTTATTGGTGTAGGAATATTTACAGGTATTCTTGTAGCAACTATGACAAATACAAAGTGGAGAGTATTAGAATCTGAAATTCCAGTTACAACAGTATATAATATCGGAACCTTGTTGCTCCAGGATTATGTAGTTGTTTTTGAACTGCTCGGAATTTTATTATTAGTCGCTTTAATCGGTGCAGCTTCTATGGCGAGGAGATAACAAAAATGAATGTAGGATTAAATCATTTTCTGATTGTAAGTACGATTTTATTTTCTTTCGGGATATTCGGAATTGTAACAAGGAAAAATGCAGTAATGGTTTTAATGGGAATCGAGCTTATTCTGAATGCTGCTAACATTAATTTTGTTGCATTCGCCCGGTACGGCAGCTTTGGCTACAATGGACAGGTAATGGCTTTATTTGTTATTGTACTTGCAGCAGCAGAAGCAGCAATCGCTTTGGCTATCTTGTTAAATATTTATAAAACTTTCACAACAGTTAATGTTGATGAAATCGATCGAATGAAGGAATGATCAAACTTCAAAAGACAAATAACAAATAATTTTCAAATAACAATTATCAAATTTCAAAATAATTAATGAATGAGGGACAAAATAACAAGTATGATTTGGAAGAAAGAACATATCAATTTGCAAAGAAGACCTGTGATTTTGTCAGAACTATTAAAAAGTCACTCTCTAATATGGAATATATAAAACAGTTGTTGGATGCTTCATCATCAGTTGGTGCAAATTATATTGAAGCAAATGAAGCGTTAAGTAAAAAAGATTTTAATATGAGAATAAAAATTTGCAGAAAAGAAGCTAAAGAAAGTGCTTATTGGTTAAGATTAATTGTCGATACTAATGACAAAGAATATGAAACAGAAGGCAAAAAACTTTATCAAGAAGCTATTGAGTTAAAAAAGATTTTCTCTGCAATTTTGTTGAAGTCTTAAGCTATGGAAGCGAATTTATGAAATCATCTAATTACAAAATGCAAATATCAAATAATTTCCAATATTCAAATTATGGAAATTGAGTTTTGCTGTTTGGAATTTATTTGGGATTTGTTTTTTGGTAATTGGAATTTAAGCACAAAGGTTTAACGAAGTATAGAAGATATGACTGAATCAACACTTATAAAATTAGCAATTGTAATTCTCTTTCTTCCTTTAATAGGTTTTATTATTGCAATCTTTTTCGGTAAGAAGGTTAAGTACACTTATGTTCTTGAAGTACTGACTGTAGGTGCCGCATTTATTCTCTCCGCATTTCTTGCTTACGAAAAACTCACAAACTTTGTTGACAGGGAGATCATATCGGAATTTACATGGATAAATATCGGTTCTGTTTCAATCCAGTTGGGAATGCTGCTCGATAACATTTCAGTAATAATGATATTTACAGTTACACTTGTTAGTCTTGTCGTTCATGTTTACTCTGTTGCATATATGAAAGGAGATAAGCTCTACGGAAGGTACTTTGCATATCTTGGACTATTTACTTTCTCGATGACCGGCATCGTTTTCACACACAACTTTTTAATGATGTATATTTTCTGGGAGCTCGTAGGTCTTTCATCTTACTTATTAATCGGTTTCTGGTTTGAAAAAAAATCAGCATCAGATGCAGGCAAAAAAGCTTTCATAGTAAACAGGATTGGTGATATCGGGATGTTCCTGGGAATTTTAATTCTGTTCCTTACTTATAATACATTTTCGTTCGATACAATTTTTTCACAGATATCAGGTGGTGTTCTTCCATTCGGAACGGAAACGGGATTAACAATTGCAGGTCTTTTAATCTTCTGCGGAGCTATAGGAAAATCAGCGCAATTCCCGCTTCATGTTTGGTTGCCCGATGCAATGGAGGGTCCTACACCGGTAAGTGCATTAATTCATGCTGCTACGATGGTGGCTGCAGGTGTTTATCTTGTTGCACGGGTATTTACAATGTTAACCGGGGATGCACTATTAATCATTGCAATCATCGGAGGTTTATCGGCATTCATTCCTGCAACTATTGCCTTAACACAAAATGATATTAAAAAAGTTTTAGCTTACTCTACTATAAGCCAGCTCGGTTATATGATAATGTCTCTCGGTGTCGGTGCTTATGTTTTTGCTTTTTTGCACCTTATTACTCACGCATTCTTCAAAGCATGTTTATTCCTCGGTTCAGGTTCGGTTATTCAGGCAATGCACCACGAGCAGGATATAACGAAGATGGGAGGGCTTCGTAAGAAGCTTCCATTTACTTATGTTACATTCTTAGTTGCTTCACTTGCTCTTTCGGGGATACCCTTAACATCAGGTTTCTTAAGTAAGGATGGAATACTTGCCGGTACAACTGCTTTTGCATCCTTAACAGGACATTGGCTATTACCCGTTGCCGGTTTTTCCGTCGCGCTGCTTACAGCCTTTTATATGTTCCGTCTTATCATACTTACTTTTCATTCGGCTCCTGCAGATCAGCATAAATATGAACACGCACACGAATCACCAAAACTTATGGTAATTCCGCTTATTGTTCTTTCAGCTTTGTCTTTGTTTATCTGGTTTACACCTAATCCGCTTAACCCGGATGCTGGTGCTTTTTTATCTAAGTGGGTTAAAACTCCTGAAATATCTGTACCTGAAAATGCCAGATACGATTTTATGAATAGTGCGGTTGCCGGGGAGAGTTCTCATCATGAAATTATTTATTCGGAAGAGTATACAGAAGCCTTGCATGGCGCTCATGTTCCGGCTATGATTATTTCTTTAATTATGGCTTTGTCGGGAATTGGATTAGCGTTCTTATTCTACCAGTACAAAAAAGTTAATGTTGATAAGCTCGCTGAAAAGTTCAAACCGCTTTACAAACTTTCTTACAACAAGTGGTACTTCGATGAAATTTACCAGGCATCATTTGTTGCAGGTACAATCGGCTTAAGCAGGCTATTAGCATGGTTCGATAATAAAATTATAGATGGAATTGTAAACGGTTCTGCCACCGTAACAAAGTGGTTCTCTAATTTCAGCGGAACTTTTGATAATGTAATTGTGGACGGCATAGTAAACTTTGTAGCATACTTTAGCGGAATATTGGGATTGGTCTTCAGGAAATTCCAGACAGGGAAAGTTCAGACATATATCGTTTTTGTAATTTTTTCAATAGTGATTTTATTGTTTTTATTTAAACCATTTTAAGACCTGCCTGCCGGCAGGCAGGTTTGAAAGAGACGAGTTAAATATGTATAGCAGTTTTCCGGTTCTATCACTTATAACATTCCTTCCGGTAATAGGAATGATAATAGTTTTGGCTTTACCCAAAACAAGAGGCACACTGGTTAAAAGCATTACGATTCTTATAACCGGTTTGCAGGTTGTTCTTGCCCTGATAATTCTGGGCGGTTATGACTATTCTCTCGCAGGAATAAACGATGCTTCATCTTTCCAGTTTATTGAAAAATTCAGATGGATAAATATTTCAGGCTTTTCATGGATAGGACAAATAAAAATCGATTACTTCCTCGGCATAGATGGTTTAAGTGTGCCGATGGTTCTTCTTACTGCTATTATAACTTTTATTGCTGCTATTTCATCATGGAATATTGATAAATCGGTTAAAGGATATTTTGCCCTCTTTCTTTTGCTCGATACCGGAATGATGGGAGTTTTTGTCGCTCTCGATTTCTTCCTTTTCTACATTTTCTGGGAACTTATGCTTCTCCCGATGTATTTCCTAATCGGTATCTGGGGCGGACCAAGGAAAGAATATGCTGCTATAAAGTTTTTCCTTTACACATTGCTCGGTTCTGTTTTTATTCTTCTTGTAATGATCGGGTTGTACTTCAGCACTTATGAAACTCTTGCCGACGGAACAAAAGTATTTACATTCAATATGCTCGCTATGATGGATTCAGCTAATTATACTGCAGGCGGGATATTATCGCCTTTGAATCCTTCTAATCTCAGATTTATAGCGTACATAGCTTTATTTGTAGGCTTTGCTATTAAGATACCGATGTTCCCTTTCCATACGTGGCTACCCGATGCCCACGTTGAAGCACCGACAGCTATAAGCGTTATTCTTGCCGGTGTGCTTTTAAAAATGGGAACTTATGGAATACTTAGGGTCTCATACCCCATCTTTCCGGAAATAACACGCGATCTAATCTGGTACATTGCTCTCTTTGGAATGATCAATATTATATATGGAGCCCTATGTGCGATGGCTCAAAAAGATTTTAAAAAGCTTATAGCATATTCTTCTGTTTCGCATATGGGTTTTGTTATGCTAGGAATGGCTTCTCTTAATACATTAGGAATCTCAGGCGCTATACTCCAGATGTTTAACCATGGAACTATCACAGCAATGCTCTTCTTGATTGTTGGAGTTGTTTATGACAGGACTCACACACGTGGAATCGATGATTTTGGCGGACTTGCTACACAGATGCCGGTGTATACAGGCTTTACAACTGTTGCATTCTTTGCTGCAATTGGTCTCCCCGGTTTAAGCGGATTTATTTCTGAGGCATTTGTATTTCTCGGTGCGTTCGGTTCAGACTTGATAAGAGTGATTACGATTATATCTACACTTGGCATTCTTCTGGGCGCAGGTTATATGCTATGGACTTTGCAGAGAGTTTTTCTTGGCGGTTTGAAGGAAAAATGGTCCGGGCTTAAGGATCTGAACTTCAGAGAATATGCAATGTTTATTCCTTTAACAGTTATTATAATCTTTCTCGGAGTTTATCCTTCAGCAATGCTGGATTTGATGAGCTCATCTGTTAACGCAATGGTTAAGTTCATGAACGATGCACAGATTTTTTATAGCTCAGTCGGAGGTTTTTAATTGCTTGGTAAAACGTTGTCCAAAGGACTCCTTCGGAGAAACGGTTATCCTAATAATATTGTTTAGGTTAATGAAAAAGAAAGTCGGAAAACAAAAGTGAATTTTCAATCTTTAATAAATAGCCTTCAATACATTAAACCGGAAATTGTAATAGCGGTTGTAATTGTTCTTGTTGTTACAACTGATCTTATAATGGGAAAGAATAAATCCCTGCTTCCCTGGATTTCAATAGCAGGATTGATTGTTGCATCGTTTTTTGTAATCGAGCAGTTCAGCTTTAAGGCAGTTTCTTCTAATGCAAATGGCTCGATCGGGATGATTACTGCTGACCCGTTCGGCGCTTTCTTTAAAATAATCGTAATAGTTTCTTCAATTATTATTGTGTTCTTTTCTCTTTCATCCAACGAAATAAAAGAAGCTTTTGAACGCCACGGTGAGTATTACACACTTATCTTTGGTATGATACTCGGTATGTTCTTTATGATTTCTTCCGCAGATCTTATCCTGATCTATCTTTCAATCGAGCTTTTGTCTTTATCATCTTACATACTTGCAGGCTTTACAAAACATTCATTACGGAATAGCGAAGCTTCACTTAAATACATTATTTACGGGGGAGCTTCAAGCGGTATAATGCTTTTCGGTATTTCTATTATTTACGGTTTGACGGGAACGACAAACCTTTATTTGCTAAACTCATTTTTCCACCTGCCCCAGTTCGGCGGATTTATTTTCTGGTTAGCATGTATTTTAATTTTTGCCGGTATAGGATTTAAGATCTCTGCTGCACCTTTCCACTTCTGGACACCAGATGTTTATGAAGGTGCACCGATAACAATTACTGCTTACTTATCAATTGCAAGCAAAGCAGCTGGTTTCGCACTGTTGATCAGATTCATCAAAGTTACATTTATCGATTCTGTCGATGCTTCAGGTTACTGGCAGTTGCTAAATTTAATTGACTGGAAAAGTTTCCTTATCTTAATCTCGATCTTGACAATGACCCTCGGTAACTTTGCCGCACTTTGGCAGAGCAATATGAAAAGGCTTCTCGCTTACTCGAGCATTGCACACGCAGGTTACCTGCTCCTCGGTCTTGCGGTTTTATCAGATCAGGGATTGATTGCAATACTAATTTATTTTGCCATTTATGCTTTTATGAATCTCGGCGCTTTCTTTGTCGTTATGATAATTGCTAACAAAATCGGAAGTGAAGAGATTGATGATTACAAAGGACTCGGTTACTCGATGCCTTTCCTTAGTTTTTCTATTGCAGTTTTTCTTATCTCGCTTACAGGCATACCGCCAACTGCAGGTTTTATCGCCAAGCTTTATCTCTTTATTGCACTTGTAGATGCAAAGATGATTGCAGTTGCAGTTATTGCACTGCTTAACACTGTTGTGTCACTCTACTATTACATAAAAGTCTTAAAGAATATGTACTTAGTAAGACCTGAAAAAGAAATGCCTGCTGTCCTTGTCTCCCCTGCTGCATTTGCAATGCTTATAGTTTTACTTGTGCCGATATTTCTATTTGGAATTTACTTCACGCCTCTTGTTAACCTCGCAAAGAGTTCAATAGGATTGATGGGGTTTTAAGCGTTACCAAAACGAAGACCTTGCATGGCTGCATGATTGTATGAATGCATGTCGGTTTTGAACATTCAACCATGCATTCATGCAACCATGCAAAATCGCTGCTTTAAGCTACGTCCTCTTGTTTCTCTTTCCCAAAAAATTTAAGTTTGAATTAACGAATCAATAGGACACCCCAAATAAACTCTTAATATCCTTGGGGGCAGGATTAGATTGAAAGATGGAACAAATTTGTTTTTTAGATAGTAAAAACTCCAAATAAAATATAATTTATTATTTCTCAATTAATGATATTTAAATATTTTGCAAAAATAATTTTAATTATTACAATTTTAAGTTTAATAACTCAATTAAATTCTTACTCTCAGGGAGTTCAACAGACTGTTAAAATTTTAGCTTGGCTCAACTCATCAAATAATCAAAATGAACCCGAGGTATTTTTCAGGAATGTTAATGTTGTAGATGAGAATGGTATTGGTAGATACTATTATAGTCCTTGTTACTTACCAAACTTATCGCAAAAATTAAAAACAATTATTCACTCTATTACTTATGAGTTTGTCTCTTTTGATAGGGTAAAAATCAGGCTTGTTTACCAGAATATTTTACCAAAGGACAAAAAAGACTTTATATATGAAAAAAGTGAATTATGGAAATTAAATTTTTATGATCTCCCAAATTATAATTCTTTTTTCCCACTTTTTATATTTTTCATATCTGAAAACCCAAGTCGAGAGATGAGTGAATTAATAATATATTCGAAATTGTCGGAGATAAGTTTAAAAGATGAAACTTCAAACGAGGTTAGTTTTAAAAAAGATATAAACAAGATTATATTCCTTCCTGATTCTCAATTCAAAATGTTTGAATTCCCAATATCTGCAGATGGTAAACCATATAAGTTTTTTGCAGGACATAATGTTTTACTAAATGTTCCGCTAAACGAGAGAGTACATACTTTAGAATTTACAATTGATAAATACAATAATTTTAAATATAATGATGGGAAAATTTCATTTAATTTTCCTTTTATTATTTCCTCTGACACAGTTGAAATTAAGGAGTGTAAAATTATTTCGAAATATAATTATGAATATGAGTCTAGTTTTTTTAATGCTGCAACTACAGCATATCCTCTTGGTTCAGTTGATTCAAATTATTACCCGAGTTATGTCCCAATTATCCAAGATGGCAAGTCAGATAAAGGAATATCACTTATACCTACACTTCAAGCTCTCCTCATGATGGGATCTATTAAACACGAAACTAAAACCTAAACACAGGCATAAATTTATATTATTATAGTTTTAATTTAACTCTTAATGACAATATTAATATTGGGACAAAACAAAGTAGCTCCCCTATTCCATTATCTATATATGATCTGCTTAAAGACAATTCAAAAATACTTATTCCCCCAGTACTTGAGTATTTTATAATAAATGAAAGTAATCAAAGCAAATCTGTAACAATAACAAGTGAATTATTTGGCTTATCTAATCCCGAGATTGTACATAAGATAATTCCTCCTAAAGAAATCATAAGACATAAATTTGTACCGACTTTTATTCCTGAGAAGCTTCAAGGAATAACTCGAGTTACAGATTATGAAGTTTACTCTAAAGTAATTGATGATGAATCTTCAAAGATTATACAAGAAAGTACTAGTAAAGTTAGAGTCTTACCCTATGATACCATGGTTTTTAGGTTAATTGACGAATCAGCTGGATACACACAGCTTTATTATAATTATTTAGTTAATTGGGTAAGGAGAATTGATTCTCATAAATTAGACACATTATTACTAAAAGCTGCAAAATTAACTTACTCAGGTTATTTTTTTGGATATGAATCTAAAAAATTTAATTATGCCAAAAAGAAAAACATTTTTACTACAGAAGCAGAATTCACAAGAAATATTGTTGATGCTATATACACAGAATTAAATAATTTTAAACCAATCTATTCGAATGAAACACTTGATTTCGGAAGAACTGATTATCAGAAAGGACAGAGAATTAAATATCCAAAAGAAACTTTAGAACAAGGAAGAGGGAATTGTATTGACGCATCCGTTTTAATTGCTTCAATATTAGAAATGATTGGGTTAAATCCAGTTATAGTAATTATCCCAGGTCATGCTTTTGTTGGTTGGGAAACCTGGAAGGATTCAAATAATTATGAATATTTAGAAACAACTTTCTTAGGTTATGGAAATTTTCAAGATGCACATAAAAAAGGAATGGAAGAGTTCTCAAATACTAGTGAAAAAATCGTAGTAAATATTAAGAAATGTAGAGACGAAGGAATATATAGTGTCCAGTAGATAAAAGATTTTATTATACCCAACACTTCATCAAAGACCTTGATAGTTACAAAAAATGAGTTTAGTTTTATGATTAAGAAAGGATAGAAGAAAAATGACTCTAAAGAAGACGAAAACTCACGTTAAGATAAACCGAAGTGATTGGGAAAAACTAAAAAAGAACCCGGCATTGTCAGAAGCAATTGAGCTTCTGGAAGATATATCAGATCTTGAAAAAGCAAAAAAAGTACGTGGCAAATCTATCACGGTCGAACAATACTTAAAAAAACGTGGCTTATAAAATTCTTATCAAACCGTCTGCTTCAAAAGATCTTGATGTTCTACCTGATAAAGAAGTTAAGAAAATACTAAATCACATCTCTCACCTAGGAGAAAATCCTCGTCCGGTTGGTGTTCAAAAACTCTCAAATCAGGATGGTTATCGTATTCGTTCAGGAAATTACAGAATCCTTTTCATTGTGGAAGAAAAATCAAAAACAGTTTTAATCTATAGAATAAAACATAGAAAAGATGTTTATAAAAGCTAAATTTTAGTTTTGTAAAATAAGTCCGAAATACTCTACATATTGCATTTCTTCGAAATTTTCAATAGTTTTATACCCGACTAATAAAGTCTTATTTGATGTTGAAGTTATCTAAAAAATCTGAATACGCTTTGATGGCGGTAAAGTATATCGCTTTACAACAGGATAAAACCTGTGTAACTGCAAGAGAAATTGCTAAGAATTATAATCTACCTTATGAACTTGTATCGAAAGTTCTTCAACAGTTAACAAGATACAATGTTGTACTTTCAATCCAGGGAGCAAAAGGCGGATATAGACTTGGCAAAGGGACTTCGGATATTTCTTTGATTGATATTATTTCTGCTGTCGAGCCGAGGCATCAAATAACTAATTGTATGATGGAAGGCAGCTCTGTTAAAGACTGTGATCATTATGATTGCTGTATGATCAGAGATCCGCTAATTAAAATCCAAAATAAAATTGATAATCTTTTGAAAAATATTACTGTTACAGAAATAATTTAAAGGGGATAGAAATGAAGAAAATCCTAAATAAATATTTTGAGCAACTAAAATCTGAACAACAGATTTTTTTGAATTACCTGAAAGCAAAGTTTCCTGTTTTTCATAACTCGAACTTTTTTTTCAGGGATTTACACTATGGCATAAAAGGCTACTTTGAGAAAAAAGGAAAGAAAATATCTTATTCCGGATCACAGGAATTAGCCGGTAAGTTTGCTGAATATCTCGAGGAACAAGGAATATTTGTAAAAACATCTGAGAAAACCTGGAAAGTAGATTTCCCGGAATTTGTAACTACTGTACAGGGTGATCCTTTATAATAACATATTGTATTGAATATATCAGATAATTTCATTACTTACTATAATAAATAATAAGGTTAAGCTATGTCTAATGTTCAGAATGAAACCGAAATAAAAGTGACTGAAAAAGCTGCTAACCAGGTACAGCAAATTATGAAAGAGAACAAGGTACCGGAGGGATATGGTTTAAGAGTGGGGGTAAAAGGCGGCGGCTGTTCGGGATTAACTTATACACTCGGTTTTGATGGAGAATACCGCGAAGGTGATACAATTATTGAAGAAAACGGTGTTAAGCTTTTCGTTGACGGTAAGAGTCTTTTTTATCTAACCGGTATGGAACTCGATTTTACAGATGGATTGAACGGAAGAGGATTTATATTCAATAATCCTAATGCTGTAAAAACATGCGGATGTGGAGAATCTTTTTCAGTTTAAATCGCCGATATTGTAGGGCACAAAATTGAAGCGAAGAAATTTTATTTTTTCTATTGGAACTATACCGCTTGTAGCGGGTCTTGAACCTATTACGAAGTCACTCGAAAAAATATCTAACCAAAGTAGAAGGAGGAGTTTAGAAATGGGAAAATTTGAATTGCCCAAATTACCTTATGATTATGATGCATTAGAGCCTTATATTGATAAGACTACCATGGAAATCCATCATACAAAACATCATAATGCGTATGTTACAAACCTGAATAATGCAATTGAGGGAACAGAGATGGAAGGTAAATCTCTTGAAGATTTGCTAAAGAAAGTTTCCGGTCTGCCTACTGCCGTAAGAAACAACGGGGGCGGTCATTACAACCATTCGTTATTCTGGACGGTAATGAAAAAAGGTGGCGGCGGTTTGCCTGCTGGTCCTTTAAGTGATGCTGTTGTTTCAACTTTTGGATCTTTTGAATCTTTCAAAGAACAATTTAGCAAGGCTGGCGTAACACGTTTCGGTTCCGGCTGGGCGTGGCTTGTTGTTGCAGGCGGTAAGCTTGCTATAACATCTACTCCAAACCAGGATAACCCTGTTATGGATGTGGCTGAAGTAAAAGGTACTCCGGTTCTCGGGCTTGATGTATGGGAACATGCATATTACCTTAAGTACCAGAACAAACGTCCCGATTATATTGCAAATTGGTGGAACGTTGTAAATTGGGATGAGGTTGCTAAAAGATTTGCGAATGCCAAGTAAAAAAATTATGTTTTAATCTAAATTATGCCGGACTTGATCCGGCACCTCATTTTTACTTTGTAATTCTTTGTGGGACAAATCAAAAAAAAATGAATGACACAATTCCTATTTTTCCTTTAAGTCTTGTTGTATTTCCTTTTTCAAAAGTTCCTTTGCACATTTTTGAAGAAAGATATAAGAAGATGATCAATAAGTGTCTATTCGAGAAAACGGGTTTTGGGGTTGTAAGCCTTATCTTGAATGAAATATCAAAAATCGGCAGTTATGTTGAGATTGTAAGTGTGGAGAGCAGGAATGAAAACGGTGAGATGGACATTATTGTAAGGGGGACAGGAAGATTTAAGATTCTTAAAACAACTCATCATCCGGATGGATACATTGTTGCAACATTTGCTGAATACAGTGACGTTTCAGATGAGATAAGTGTTCAACTTCTAAAAGAGTTACGGGAAAATTTTGAAGGTATCATTAACAAAATAAATTTTACTCTTGAGGATACTTTCTGGAGAAATTATGACGAAACAGAACTTAAGTCTTACAAGATAGCGGAAAAATCAGGCTTAAACCTGAAACAGAGGCAGAAACTTCTTACTTTGCGGAAGGAAAATGAGAGGATATACTTTTTACTAGAGCATCTTACAAAACTTGATAAAAAAATTTCCGAGAGAGTTACTGCCGGTGCAATAATAATGGGAGACGGGTATATAAATTAAACTTCTGCCCTGATATGCTTTTCTATCAGATTTAACCTGTTAACTGCCCTTGCTAGAGCTACCCTTGCTCTTTCAATATCCGTATCTTCTGTCTTATGCGTTAACCTTTCCATTGCTCTTTCTTTTGCTCTGCGGGCTCTTTCAACGTCTATCTCATCAACAGCTTCTAAAGAGTCTGCAAGTACTAAAACATTGTTATTCAAAACTTCTACAGTTCCTCCACCTGTGGCAAAATACTTTGTTGTATTTACATTTTCTTTAACTTTAACAAGTCCGATCTCAAAAACACTTATTAGCGGAGCGTGGTTCTTTAGTACCTGGAAACTTCCCTTAACTCCGGAGATTGTTATTGATTCTATGTTCCCTTTATAAACAATTTTTGCAGGAGTGATTATTTCAAGGTAAAGAGCTTCAGCCATTATTCACTCATCTTTTTAGCTTTTTCAACCGCTTCTTCAATTGTTCCGACATACATAAAAGCTGATTCGGGAAGATCATCGTATTTGCCGTCAATTATTCCTTTGAATCCTTTTATAGTTTCTTCAAGCTTGACATATTTTCCTTTATAGCCGGTAAACTGCTCTGCAACATGGAAAGGTTGACTGAAGAATCTTTGTATTCTTCTTGCTCTTCTCACAACAACCTTGTCTTCATCGGATAATTCATCCATACCAAGAATATTAATAATATCCTGGAGATCTTTATACTGTTGAAGTATTTCCTTGCATCTTTTGGCAACATCGTAATGTTCCTGTCCGATAGTTCCCGGTTCGAGTATTCTTGAAGTAGAATCGAGAGGATCGACTGCAGGATAGATTCCAAGCTCGGAAATCTGGCGGCTCAATACTGTTGTTGCATCGAGGTGAGCAAATGCAGCAGCAGGTGCAGGATCTGTTAAATCATCTGCAGGCACATAAATAGCTTGTACGGATGTAATAGAGCCCTTATCCGTAGAAGTAATCCTTTCCTGCAATGCACCCATTTCTGTTGCAAGATTAGGCTGGTAACCGACGGCAGAGGGCATTCGTCCTAAAAGTGCAGAGACTTCTGAACCAGCCTGTGTAAAACGGAATATATTATCTATAAAAAGAAGTACGTCTCTTCCCTCTTCATCGCGGAAATATTCTGCAATCGTTAACCCGGTTAAACCGATTCTCAATCTTGCTCCCGGTGGTTCATTCATCTGACCGAAGACCAAGGAAGTTTTTTCAAGCACACCTGATTCTTTCATTTCAAGCCAGAGGTCGTTTCCTTCTCTGGTTCTTTCTCCAACACCGGCAAATACGGAATAACCGCCATGTTCCTGTGCAATGTTATGAATCAGTTCCTGAATAATAACCGTTTTACCAACTCCTGCACCGCCAAAGAGCCCTGTCTTCCCGCCTTTGGAATAAGGTTCGATAAGATCGATAACTTTAATTCCGGTTTCAAAAATTTCAGTGTTGGTAGTAAGATTCTTGAATTTAGGTGCGGGTCTGTGAATAGGATATCTTTTTTCAGATTTAATTTCTCCCAATCCGTCAATTCCCTGCCCGATTACATTTAAAAGCCTGCCGAGAGTCTTAGGTCCGACAGGAACAGTAATCGGTTCGCCTGTATCGAACGCATCCATACCGCGTACAAGACCATCTGTAGAATCCATTGCAACGGCACGCACTCTGTCCTCGCCAAGGTGCTGCTGAACTTCGGCAATCAGGTTATTTTTTTCTCCTTCAGTTGTTGTGCGAGGTATGCTGACGGCATTATAAATTTTAGGAAGGTGGTGTTCTTCAAATTCAATATCAACTACAGGTCCTATTACCTGTATAATTTTTCCTTTGCGA
>Ga0208373_1003537_pt1 | contig 15206 bp, 16 predicted proteins | sample RifOxyC2_FD_184036 | JGI IMG/M metagenome (GOLD analysis project Ga0208373, IMG submission 184036) | Soil microbial communities from Rifle, Colorado - Rifle Oxygen_injection C2 (SPAdes) | ecosystem: Environmental > Terrestrial > Deep subsurface > Rock core/Sediment | place: Rifle, Colorado...
TTCCATACTTGCTTAAATCCTCCTTTTTTAAGGTTTTTTCGTCAGAAAAACATTTTACAAAAGGATGCTGATTTAAGCAAGTTTTTTTATACTAAAATCTTATCCAAAAAAAATGGGTAATGTCGTGTAATTGCTTCATATCCTTGAAAATCCTCCAAAAATAAGTAAAATGAAAATATATATATTTTTAATAGATTGAATTTCTTGTTTAAAGAACAATTACCTTTGGTTTTATAAAATCTGTTTAAGCTACTCTTGGTATTTTAAAAATTTTCTTCCTCAAATTAATAAATTAAAAGAAGATATAAAAGATAAAAGGAAAAAATTCCTAAAGAGTAAATAAGGAAATCCAATGAAAGGGTGAACAAGGAATGAGAAGTGGATGAGGTAAAAAAACAGTAAAATGGAATATAGAGAAGGGCAGATAAGGTACTAAAAAAAGGTAAAGATAAGGTTAAAGCAGGGTAAAAAGGGCCAAGTAGTGTTGAAAGAGAATGGGGAATATCAAGTGGGTACCCTTTTTACCCCTTGTAATTCCCTTATTATCCCATAAATACTAATAAAAAAAATGATTTATCAACCCAAAAATCCTATAGGTTATAGAAAACTCCTAACATGGCGGCAAGACGGAGAGATTTATCACAGAACAAAAGATTTTACCAATGTTTATCTAGATAAAATAAAAGACAGCAGGTTACTAAATCATATGAATGATTCCGGCAGATCTGTTCAGCGTAATATAGAAGAAGGATTTAAGAGAGCTACAACAAAGGAATATATTGAATTCCTTGGGTTTTCAAGAGGTTCGCTGGAAGAGTTAAAGGGAGATTTTGAGGAGTTGAAAAGGGAATATAAAGAAGGGATAAGAAGGGTAAATAAGGGAAGAGAAGGGATAGAAAAAGAAATAGAGGAATTGTTAGGTTTGATTTACGGTGAAGATTGTATGATGGGACGACAAATAATAAGTTTGGAAAGAAAAATGGTGAATGAGAAGACTCTACCGCAAAAAGAGATTATAAAAAGAGAGATGGACACGAGCAAAAAAGCTAACGAACTTTTCTGGAAGAATGTTAAAGATGGATTCGGTTTAGAGAGAAATGAAAAAGGTATTTTTATAAAGAAAAAATAAGAAAAATAATCTGGGATGATTCTACTAAATCACTGTAATCATTTATTAAATTATCATAATCAACTTCAAGAGATAATAAAATGAAAAAGAAATATAGACTGCATTATTATGGATTCACTTTGGTAGAACTTATGGTAGTGGTTGCAATATTAGGGGTTCTTTCAGTTCTCGTCATGATAAGATTTGGCAATTTGAAAAAGAAGGCACAAGAGGCTTCAACTAAGGGGAATTTAAGTATTTTACGTTCTTGTGTTATTATTTATTATGCAAAAAATGAGACACAGTATCCCGCATCACTTACAGCAGGGCTTATTACTGAAAATATGGATAGGCTTCCAATAACAACTTTATATGGTCATCCGGATAGAAATGGGGAGATAACCGCGGTGGATGATTCAAATAGCATTGCCGGCTGGGTTTATCCTGATATTTCTTCAACTGACAATGGTAAAGTTTGGGTAAATTGTACTCATACAGATATAGTAGGGGAAGTTATAAGTTCCTGGTAAAAATAAAGGTAAAAATAAAAGGGTCACACCTAATTAATGAACAATTATCAAAGTAATAAATTTTAAGGAGATTTGAAATGAAGATACTAAGTAAAAATCAGATTGAAAAATATGCTGAAGTGTTGGTTTGGGCCCTTAAAACCGTAAGGCCTAGTTTTAAAAAGTATGATACGATTTTAATCAGATGTGACCTGCAGGGGCTCGAGCTTGGCGAAGTTTTGCATAGAATATTGATTGAGCAAAAATACAATGTTATTTTTAGGACGCTTTTTACTCCGACACTTGAAAAAGATTTTTACCAATATTCCGACGAACAACAAAGGAAATTTATTTCAGCCGGAGAAAAAGAATTTTATGAAAATTTGAACGGAAATGTTTATATTAACGCGCCCGCTTCGCTTACTAATTTAAAAGATATAGATCCGAAAAGAATCGGTGAAGTCGCCATTTCAAGAAAATTCTTAAGAGATATTACCAAAAGAAGGGAAGAACAGCGTTTATTCGGCTGGACACTTTGCACATACCCGACTGAGCAGCTTGCAAAGCAGGCGAAACTTTCTATTGATGAATATTCAAAACAAATTGTAAAAGCATGTTTTCTGGATGAAAAAGACCCTGTAAAAAAATGGAAAGAAATTTATAAAAATTCCCGGGAAATAAAAAAATGGATCAACTCGCTTCATATTGATACTTTTAGGATTGAAAGCGCATCAATGGATTTAGAAATAAAATTTGGTGATAAAAGAAGATTTTTAGGGGTGAGCGGGCACAATATACCCAGTTTTGAACTTTTCACTTCGCCGGACTGCAGGTATACAAAAGGAATTTACTTTTCAAATTTACCGTCTTTTAGAAGCGGAAATTATGCCGAAGGTGTTAGATTAGAATTTAAAGCCGGAAAAGTTATTAAAGTTACGGCTAAACAAGGCGAGGATTTTACAAGGAAAATTTTAAATACGGATAAAGGTGCAGGTAAAGTCGGCGAATTTTCATTAACTGATATAAGATTTTCAAAAATAGATAAGTTTATGGCTGATACGCTTTTTGATGAAAATCACGGCGGAAGATATGGTAATTGTCATATCGCAGTAGGCGATTCCTATTCTGAAACATATTCAGGTGATGTTTCGAAATTAAATGAAAAGATGAAAGAAAAGCTTGGGTACAATAGCTCAGCGATTCATTGGGATTTAGTTAATACAGAAGATAAGAAAGTAACAGCCAAATTAAATAACGGTAAAATAATTACAATTTACGAAAAAGGCGTTTTTAAGAATTAAAAACGTTTAAGTAAAATAAATAGGTGTGACCCCCTTATGAGTAAATATAAATGGATTTTGGTTATTACTTTCATTACTGTTTGGATATGGGCAGCTATAAGACCTAAGTATCCGCATGATTGGCTGTTGGAGAATATTTTGGTTTTTGTTTTTGTACCGGTAATATTTCTTATGAGCCGTTATTTCAAGCTTTCAAATTTATCCTATACATTGCTTACATTATTCTTTATTTTTCACTTAATTGGATCTCATTATACATATGCGGAGGTTCCATTCGGATATATGCTTCAAAAATTTTTTAAAGCAGATAGAAATATGTACGACAGACTTATACATTTTTCGTTCGGTTTTCTGGTTGCTTATCCAATCCGTGAATTTTTAATGCGGATTGTTAAAGTAAAAGGTTTCTGGTCTTATTACCTACCGTTTGATGTAACTCTTTCTTTTTCCGGAGTTTATGAAATAGTCGAATGGCTGGCTGCAATAAATGTTAATGAGGCAGCGGGTATTGCGTTTTTGGGTGCACAGGGTGATATTTGGGATGCGCAAAAAGATATGCTTATGGCTGCAATTGGCGCGTTATTGGCAATGTCAATAATTGCCATTATTAATTTGAAGTATAATAATAAATTTGTTGAAGATATTAAAGAAAGTCTAAAACCAAGTTATAATGATGAAATATTAGGAGAAGTAAAATTAAAAAAAATGATTGAAAGAGGAAACAATAAGAACGAATCTATTTAATTACTATTTAGGAGAAAAATTATGCTTAAAGGTGAAGAAAGTAGAAGGTTTATTAGGGTTTTGCTGGATATCCCATGTGAATTTTCGTTAAAGGATAATTTAAAGGAAAAAAATGAAGGAAAAATCATAGAGTTATCAATATCAAGTATTTTCCTTGAAGCAAAAAAGGAAATGCATGTTGGAGAAAATTTAAAATTTTATATAAAGCTTCCGAACGAATTGCATTGCGAGTTCTTTGGTCAAGTCGCGCGTAAAGTAGGGAAAATTGAATATGGAATTAAATTTGACGAAATAGACGAATCTACAAGGAATAAACTCGGTGATTTTATTATAAAATATTTGGAAGAGCAAAACCGTGTTGTAAAATTATTTATGCAAGTAAAAAGATCTGAAGAAAAATAAAGGCAGCAATTCTTGAATATTACAGGAGGAATATATTATGGTAAAACAGGAGTCAATCAGGATAGTAAATTCGTATTTTACACCTTTTGCTACAGTTCTTATTTTAGTGGCTATTTTTATAGCTCATCCCGGGACTGCTTTAACTTTTATATTTCTTGGAGTAATGTTATTTTCTTTTCTATTTAATGAAATAACAAATCAGATTCTGAAAAAACACGCAAATTTAGCAATAATTATTTCCAATATACGGCTTTTTGTAAATTTCTTATTGAATATTTGTATTGTATATTTCTTAGGTGGTTTCTGGGGTCCCTTGTGGTTACTTTTTGTATTGACTCCTATTGCGACAGCAATTTATAGTGATGCCAAAAAAACAATGATTATGGCGTTAATATCATCAGGGACGCTTCTTATAATATACCTTGTACGGGGATTAACCGGAATAATAAGTTGGGGACAGGCATTTTCCCATGTATGGTTTATTATCATTATAAGTTTGTTTATTAATAAATTAGTTTCTGCTTGTTACAAAAAATAATGGAAAAGATTGATAATATTCCGGTGAGATATATAAAAGGTGTCGGAGAAAAAACCGCAGATAGACTTCGGCAATTTTTAGGAATACAGTCTGTACAGGATCTGTTATACTATTTTCCGCGTGCATGGGAAGACAGGTCTAAATTAAAAAAAATCTCAGAATTAATACCGGGAGAAAATGTAACCATTAAAGCAAAAGTTAAAAGTGTTTCAACCGAAATGTGGGGCAGAAATTTAGCTATTTTTAAAGCGGAGTTAACTGATTCTACGGGAACTGCGGTTGCAACATGGGTCAGGCGATTCACGAGAAGTTATGATGTTTTAAAGCCGTTAAAAAATAATGTTAAGGTTGATAGTGAAGTTTTCATTACAGGAAGCGTAGAAAAGGATTTTTGGTGTAAAATAATAAGGGTTGCCGATTATGAAGCCGTGACCAAAGATGAAAAAGATTTGATAAATACTAATAGGATTGTTCCGGTTTATCCGCTGACGGAAGATTTTAATAATAAATTTTTAAGGACTATAGTAAAAACTGCACTGGATAAATATATAAATAATATTCAGGGAACTTTACCAGAAAAATATGTAAAAAAATATAGTTTATGCGATATGAAATTTGCAATTCAAAACATCCATTTTCCTGATAATTTTGAATCAAAAGATAAAGCGAGAAAACGGCTGGCATTTAATGAGTTTTTAAATTTGGAATTAGTACTTGAGAAATTTAGGCAACATAGGAAAAAAATAATAAAAAATTTCAAATATAATCTTACGAAAAATTTACTGACTCCGTTTAAAAAAAAATTGCCGTTTGAGTTTACAGATTCGCAGAAAAAAGTTATAAACGAAATTTTTGAAAGTATGATGTCAGAGCATCCTATGAATCGGCTTTTGCAGGGTGATGTAGGAAGCGGCAAAACGGTAGTTGCGTTATCTTCCATGCTTCTGGCAGTGGAATCGGGTTTTCAGTCGATACTTCTTGCACCTACGGAAATTCTTGCAGAACAGCATTTTCTGACAATAAAAAAATTGCTTGAGGGGATGCCGGTTGAGGTTGACCTTATATTCGGTAAGATGCTAAAAAAGAAAAAGACAGATATTAAAAAACGGGTTGCAGACGGAGTTTCAAATATTATTATAGGCACCCACGCTATTTTGCAAGAAGATATAAAATTTAAAAAATTGGCATTGATTGTTATTGATGAACAGCATCGTTTTGGTGTAGAACAGCGCCTAAAGATTAAGAAGAAATCTATTTTTTTAGGATCTGATTTGCTTATGATGACAGCAACGCCTATTCCGAGAACGCTTGGTTTGACGTTATACGGAGATTTGGATATTTCAACTTTGAATGAATTGCCCCCTGGGCGTTTTCCTGTTAAAACCATTGAAATGCCTGGTAAAAATGCGTATAACTTCATAAGAGACAGAGTAAAACACGGCGAGCAGGCGTTTATTGTTTATCCGCTGGTTGATGAATCGGAAAAATTACAGCTCAAATCTGCAGTAAAAGAAGCGGAGAGTCTTAAGGAAACGGAATTTAAAGATTTTTCAGTTGGGTTGATTCACGGGCGGTTGAAACCTGAAGAGAAAGAAAAAATTATGGCAGAATTCGCACAAAAAAAATATAATGTACTTATTTCAACCACAGTTATTGAAGTTGGTATTGATATTCCGAATGCAACCGTTATGGTTATTGAGCACGCAGACAGGTACGGGCTTTCAACGCTTCATCAGTTGAGGGGAAGAGTCGGAAGAAGCAATAAAGAATCGTATTGTATTCTTTTGGGCGAGGCAAAAACGGATAATGCAAAAAGAAGATTGGATGTCTTAACCAAGACAAATGACGGGTTTAAAATAGCGGAGGAAGACTTAATGATCCGCGGACCAGGCGAATTTTTCGGAACTGAGCAATCCGGGCTTCCGAGTTTTAAGGTTGGAAATATTTTAACAGATTTACCTATAATAAGGGAAGCTAAAGAAACAGCAATTGAAATGTTGAAAAATGAACCGGAATCGGTTTATTCAATTTTAGCAAAATCTAAAGAAGATTATCTGAATAAAAACATAGAATTTGGGGAAGTATAGAAAAAAGTAACGGGTAATGGGTAACGGGTAACGAGGTAGAAGTTAATAGTAGTTGTAGTTGCCAAGCTTGCTTGGCGTAGCAATAAATAAAAAAAACCTAAATTTTACATTTTTAATCCCGTAACTAACTCGGGACAAGTTTTTTAATTTTGCATTGATTTTTTGGGGGAAAAATGAAAAGAATAGCAGTTTATCCGGGAAGTTTTGATCCTACGACATTTGGGCATTTAGATATTATTAGCCGGTCATCAAAAATATTCGATAAGCTTATTATTGCAGTTATTACTAATCCAAATAAAAAACCTTATTTTTCAATTGATGAAAGGGTAAAAATTTTGAAAAGTTCGGTAAAAGAAAAAAATGTTGAAATTGAATCGTTTCACGGTTTGTTAGTTGATTTTATGAAAAAAAAGAATGCGAATGTAATTATCAGGGGACTTCGTGCTATAAGCGATTTTGAATATGAATTCCAGATGGCTTTGACTAATAGAAAATTATATCCCGAAATAGAAACGGTGTTTTTAACTCCTGCCGAACAATGGACTTATCTTTCTTCAACTTTGGTTAAAGAAATTGCCAGGCTAGGAGGCAATGTGAAGTGTTTTGTTCCGGAAATAGTAGTAAAAATATTTAAAAATAAACGGTAAAAAATCAAGATTTGTTGTAATTATTTGGATTATTTGGTAAAATCAATATCTAAATATGATAAGTAAGAACATTAAAGATATTTTGGAAAGGATTGAAAAAGCAAAAAGTAAAACCGGACGAAAAGACGATATAAAACTTATTGCGGTCACAAAAACCATTCCGGTAGATAAAATAAAAGAAGCGATTTATTCCGGAATAACAGATATAGGTGAAAATAGGGTACAGGAAGCAGATGTTAAGTTTATTGAACTTTTTAAAACTGAATCGGCAATAAAAAAACATCTTATCGGGCATTTGCAGACAAATAAAGTTAAAAAGGCAATTGAGATATTTGATATAATTCAATCGGTAGATAGCATTCATTTATTGGAAGATATAAATAAACAATCAGAAAAAATAAGCAAAATCCAGGAATGTTTTGTGGAGATAAAAGTATCAGAAGAAGATACTAAATTCGGACTACCACCGAATGAACTGAAAAATTTTCTTGATAAAGCAAAAGAATTAAAAAATATTACAATTACCGGTTTAATGACGATTGCACCTTTTTTAGAAAACCCGGAATCAGTCAGGCCATATTTAAAAAAAGCTTTCGGATATTATTCGGCTTTCAAAACTGATTACTTATTAAAATATCTTTCAATGGGTATGACTAGCGATTTTGAGGTTGCAATCGAAGAAGGTGCAAATATGGTAAGAGTTGGAACAGGGATTTTTGGAGAAAGAAAATATGGGTAAAAAAATAGGATTTATCGGTGCCGGGAATATGGCAGAGGCGCTAATATCCGGTATTATAAAAAGCGGTGTTTCTGTAAAGAATATTTTGGTTTCTGATATAAATTCGCAGCGTTTAAATTATATTTCAAAAAAGTATAAGGTAAAAAAATCTTCAGGAAATGCAGAAACAGTAAAATCTTCTGATATCGTATTTCTTGCAATCAAACCCTATCAGGTCGAAGAAGTGCTAAAAGAGGTAGGTATTTTGTTTAACAACAAAAAACTTTTAGTATCTATAGCGGCAGGCATAACTACAACAAAAATAGAAAAGTATCTTAGAAATATTCCGGTGATTCGTTCTATGCCGAATACTCCTGCGTTGCTTGGTTATGGAGCGATTGCAATTACAAAAGGAAAATTTGCAAAGACATCAGATTTAAGAATTGCTGAAAAACTGTTATTTTCATGCGGAGTTGTTGTTACCGTTTCAGAAAAAGATATGGATGCTGTCACGGCAGTATCTGGCAGCGGTCCTGCATATGTTTTCTATGTTGCCGAAGTTATGAGAAAAACAGCGGTAAAATTGGGTTTATCAAATGTTGTTGCCAAGATATTGGTAGATATGACATTGTTGGGTGCTTCAAGCATGCTGATTACCAGCGAAGATGAACCGGAAGTTTTAAGGCAAAGGGTTACATCAAAAGGCGGTACTACTGAGGCAGCATTTAAAGTATTGTCTAATAAAAAATTCGGTGATATTTTTGAAAAAGCAATTGTTACCGCAAAGAACCGCTCGAAAGAAATGTCGTAAAATCAATTAAAAATGCAAAATGCAAAATTAAAAATTGAGGTATTTGTATTATTAAAAACAATAAAAAATATTTTTACATTCATTTTTAATTTTAAATTTTTAATTTTAAATTTGTTTTAAAGGGATATATGATAGCCAGGACACTTTATTTAGATAAAGATATTTTGAAAATTCTCGACCAGAGGTTATTGCCTTCTACAGTATTTTATATCGATTGCAAGACCAAGGAAGATACTTTTGATTGCATTAAAGATATGGCAATACGAGGGGCACCTGCAATTGGAGTTGCAGCAGGTTATGGGATGTATCTTGCTTCTTGTGAAAAAGAATTTAACAATATTTCAGAGATGAAAAAATATCTTGATAAAGCAGGTAAATATCTTATTTCTGCGCGTCCTACTGCAGTAAATCTTTTCTGGGGTGTAAACAGAATTTTAAATGTTGTTAAGAAATATATCGGTTCCAATATTATTGAGTTGAAATTAAGAATCAGGGAAGAAGCAAATAAAATTTATAATGAAGACATTGAAATAAATAAAAAAATCGGTGAAAACGGGGCAAAACTGTTTAATAAGAAATCAACGATTTTAACACATTGTAATGCCGGAGCATTAGCAACTGCAGGTTGGGGAACAGCGTTAGGAGTTATAAGGAGCGCATATAATCAAAACAAAGTTAAAATGGTTTATGTCGATGAAACAAGACCGTATTTGCAGGGAGCGCGGCTTACCGCGTGGGAGTTGCTGCAGGAAAAAATCCCGTGTGTTTTGATTACCGATAATATGGCAGGGCATTTTATATCAAAGGGCGAGATTGATGCAGTTGTCGTAGGTGCAGACAGAATTGCCTCAAACGGTGATACCGCAAATAAAATAGGTACTTATTCACTTGCAGTTTTATGCAATTATAATAAGATTCCGTTTTATATCGCAGCACCTGTGTCAACTTTTGATATAAAAATCTCGGACGGTAAAAAAATAAAAATAGAATTTCGCAGTTCGGACGAAGTTGTTTTAATTAATAAAAAACATGTAGCACCGGTCAACATGAAAGCATTGCATCCAGCTTTTGATGTTACTCCGCATGAACTAATTACAGCAATTATCACGGAAAAAGGTGTTATAAAAAAACCGTCAGTCAAGACGATAAGAGCGATACTAGGTAAAAGGGTAGCCCGCCACTGAACCATCGGCGGGTCCGCCCCACCACTAAGTCGTAGGTGGGCAGGCATAGAATCAGTGGCGGAAAAGGTGACAGTCTTATCGTCATCCTGCTGCCTTTCATTTAAATTAAAGTAGGCGAGCCTCGCCCAAAGGGCGGGAGCGGGGTCGACGGATCTCGGTTTTAAAAAAGGAAAAAAAGGAATTAAATGGAAATATTAGATAAAAAAATTAATAAAAGTGAATTTGCAAAAAAATATCTTACTTATTATGAGACTATTTCAAAGGCGGTTGTAGATATTGAAAATGAAATAATTGCAGTAGATTCAGAACTTCATTCGGATTTAGAAGCATTGCTTTTAGAAAATGGTTCTAAACAAAAAAATCTTTGGGGTATAAATATACATCCACTTAGGGAGAAAGAGGATTTTGTAGAATTTACTTCATTAATCAATATAAGGCCTCATCAAAATAACCGCTCGATGGAAGTAGAAGATTGTGAAATAAAGAGCAGGATAATGAAAATTATTGATAAATTAATAGATTATGGACATTAAACCTCGAAAAGTTCTTACTATAGAAAAATGGCAACAGTTTCCATTTTATAAACAGATTCTGATGATTGCTAATGAACTAAATAGAGCAAAAAATTGGCTTTCTAAAAAAGATTTTCAAGAGGTAAAAGGGTGTTATGAACGAGCTTTAGAATTAGTAGATTTAACAGTGGACGTATTGATTGATAAAAGGTATTTGAAAGAATTATTACGATTTCGCGAAGTTTTGGCTGAAATGTATATTAATAACGAAGTTGCAGAAAAACAAAATAATAAACTTATTAAAGTACTATTGTTGTTTAATAAAGATAGTTATAATATGTTAGCAGGCACAATATAGAAAAGGGTAAAAAAGGTGACAGTTCATCGTCATCGCGATCCCGATGAAATCGGGAGTGGCGATCTCGATATTAGGGTAAAAGGGAATACTATGGATTACAGCAAAACGGTAAATTTACCAAAGACAAATTTTTCAATGAAGGCGAATCTTCCTCAAAGAGAACCTCAATTTTTGGATTTATGGAAGAAAATAGACCTTTATAAAAAATTAACTGAAAAAAATAAAGACAAAAAAAAATTTATTCTGCATGATGGGCCGCCATATGCAAACGGGCATATTCATCTTGGAACAGCACTTAATAAAATTTTAAAAGATGTGGTTGTTAAATATAAATTTATGGCCGGATACGATTCACCGTACATTCCCGGATGGGATTGCCATGGTTTACCTATTGAATACCAATTAATGAAAGATTTAGGAAAAAACAAATCAACTATTGACAGAATAGAATTTAGAAAAAAAGCGACAGAATATGCAATGAAATTCGTTGGAATTCAGCGTGAAGAGTTTATGCGTCTGGGTTGTTTCGGCGACTGGTTTAATCCGTATTTAACTTTAAATAATGAATATGAAGGCGAAATTATATCCGTATTTAGAAGACTTTTAAAAGATGGTTATGTTTATAGAAAGTTGAAACCTGTTTACTGGTGTGCTTCATGTGAAACTGCGTTAGCCGATGCTGAAGTTGAGTATGCGGACCACGTATCTCCTTCAGTATTTGTTAGGTTCCCTGTAACAAGCATACCAAAGTCATTGAATCTTTCTGATTCAAAATCTCTTTTTGTTCTTATTTGGACAACAACACCGTGGACTCTGCCTGCCAATGTTGCGGTTGCATTTCAGCCGAATATTGATTATGTTATAATCGAAATTCCGAGTGGTGAAAAATATATTTTTGCGGAAGCCCGCCAGGAATACCTTAAAAAAGTTTTAAATATATCCGAATATAAAGTATTATCAAAACATAAAGGTTCGGCATTTGAAGGTATTAAATGCAAGAATCCTATTCTTGAAAAAGAATCGGTCGGTGTGCTTGCTGATTTTGTATCGCTTGAAGAAGGTACCGGAATTGTTCATATTGCACCGGGGCATGGAGAGGAAGATTACTCAGTTGGCTTGAAATATAATTTACCGATAGTATCGCCTGTTGATGACAGGGGCAGATTTACGGAAGAAGTAGAACAATTCAAAGGGCAAAATGTTTTTGCCGCAAATGATAACATAATAAAGTATCTAGAAGACAAAAAACTGCTTCTTGCAAGACAGGATATTAACCACTCATACCCGCATTGCTGGCGATGTAAGAAACCCATAATTTTCAGAGCAACTAAACAATGGTTCTTATCAGTTGAAAATAATAATTTGCGCCGGCAATTATTGGAATCGATAAAAACGGTAAAATGGATTCCCGGTTATGGCGAACATCGGATAACAGGAATGGTTGAAGTAAGGCCTGACTGGTGTCTAAGCCGTCAGAGATATTGGGGAACACCGATACCAATAATTTATTGTACCGATTGCGACGAACCGATACTTGACGATGATGTTCTGGAAAAGATAGGAAATATTATTTCAAAGGAAGGTTCAAGCAAATACCTCGAAATACCTCTTAAGGATATAATTGCGGAAAATACAAAATGTAAAAAATGCGGCGGCAATAATCTAAAAAAATCTGATGATATATTGGATGTATGGTTTGATTCCGGGGTATCATCATTTTCTGTTTTAAAATTAAATAAATCGCTTAGCTTCCCTGCAGATTTGTACCTGGAAGGAAGCGACCAGCACCGGGGCTGGTTTCAGACCTCTTTGATTCCTGCTGTAGCACTTGAAAAAACACCGCCTTATAAGACGGTATTGACTCACGGTTTTGTTGTTGACGGTGAAGGCAAGAAAATGTCAAAATCGCTCGGTAATGTGATTGTACCGCAGGATATAATGAAAAAGTACGGCGCAGAAGTTTTGCGGTTGTGGGTTGCGTCAGAAAATTATCAGGAAGATATACGGTTATCCGATGAAATTTTAACGCACTTGATAGATGCATATAGAAAAATTAGAAATACACTAAGATTCATGCTTGGAAATATCAGTGATTTTTCGCCTAAAGACAGGGTTGATTATAATGATCTTTTGGATATAGACAAATGGATGCTTTCAAGATTTCAAAGACTGATTACGGATGTAAGGACTGCATACGATGAATATGAGCTTCATAAAGTATTTCGTTTGGTTTATACATTTTGTGTCGTAGAGCTTTCTTCGTTCTATTTTGATATATTGAAAGACAGGTTATACACTTTCAACAAAAAGTCAAAGGAGCGTCTTTCTGCTCAGACGGTAATAGAAGAAATGTTTTTAAGAATAGTTCCAATTTTAGCACCCATAATTTCGTTTACTGCCGAAGATTCATTTCAGGAATATATAACTCAAAATCCGGAGCGTAAAGCTGAGGAATCTATTTTTCTGATGGATATGCCGGTTGCCAATGCAAAGTATGTAAATGAAGATGTTGAGAAAACATTCGAAAAAATTATAAAAATAAGAGATTTTGTATTAAAACTTCTTGAAGAAGAAAGAAAGAAAAATGTTATCGGCAATTCGCTTGAAGCGAAGGTAATGCTTTATACACAAGACGAGACTACAAAAGAATTCTTAAAGAAAAATCAACAAAACATTGCATATACTTTTCTTATTTCTCAACTTGAGATTTCCGATACACCAATCAACGGAACAACGGATGAAACTGGCAATATCGAAGCAAAGGTATTGCATGCCGAAGGTAAAAAATGTGCAAGATGCTGGATATGGTCTAATACCGTAGGAAGCGAACCTGCACATGAGGAAATATGTACAAAATGCATAAAAAACCTGTAATAATAATTTTTCTAGTAGTATTACTCGATCAAATAACAAAATATTTTGTAGTGACAAAAATGTATTTCGAAGAATCAATTCCGATAATAAACAAAATATTTTATTTGACGTATATTACAAATACAGGGACTGCTTTCGGAAAACTTCAACAATATGGAAGTATATTGCTTATTTTTTCTGTTATTGCAATATTAATACTATCTTTAATTGTTTTTAAACAGAAAAATATTCCCAAAATAAATTTGATTGCATTTTCAATGATTTTAGGCGGTGCTATAGGAAATGTCATAGATCGCATTTTTCGCGGTTCAATTGTTGACTTTCTTGATTTCCGAATCTGGCCTATTTTTAATATCGCTGACTCCGCAATAACAATCGGAATTGCCCTCCTTATTATCCACTCCGTATTCTCAAAAGAAAACACATGAAAATACACCCCATAAGTCTTTCTATCGATGCTCGGATTTTCACTTTATATGATAAAAGATGAAAGGCCAAAAACCCTCCCCTACTGAACAAAATAAAAATATATTTGAGCCCAAAAATAGATTAATAACTATAATAGCATTGTATAAATAATTGTGCAGAGAAAAACCTGCAAATACCAAATTATTGTGCAAGATATATAAATAAATAGATTTATTTGCAGAATTACGTTTGGCACAAAACTTGCTGTATATAATTTAATGGGTCTTTTAAATAATCTATAATTTTCAGTCGAGACATATAATTTAGTATCATATTTTTAGTATAGTTATTAACTTGAAAAAAATACCATGAAAAACAATGTTTTTTATGAGCTACAAAGTCATTGACAAAATGTAAAAAGTTCTTTATACTTTTAACGTAGTTGCAAGTTCTTTAATTTAGTAAGTGAAAAACCCGAAAGGGCAACTCCAGAGAAATCTGGATGAGTGCGCAAAACAATGGGTCCCAAGAAATTGGGATAGCCAGGTTACCGAAAGTTCACAACAATAATAGGTGAGCAATCTTATTATTTAAGGTAATCCGGTTTTTTATTTTATAAAAGGAAATATTGTATGAAAAAATTAGTAATAATAATTACAATTTTAATGACAGTATGTGTCTATTCTGCGGAAATTCCAACTATTGTTTTACCACAAAAAGAATTTGTTGTTTTCGGTGTAGAAAATATTAAACCAAGTGGGGCAGATGATTTTAATATAACAGAGAATAATTATACAACTACACCAAATATAACTTTTCAAGGAAAAATATTGCCCACAACTTTTACATCAAATATACAATGGACATTGAACCTTGAATGTGAATTGTAATTGAATATTTACCCCCAGTTGCATTCGAATATTTACCCTACCCTGATGTTAATGAACTTTTCAAATTATAACGAAATTTAAAAAAAATTCAAGTTATTTTACATTATTTATTCTT